>Ga0307478_10000058_pt1 | contig 132107 bp, 117 predicted proteins | sample atmos_gasesECM4C_2_FD_203713 | JGI IMG/M metagenome (GOLD analysis project Ga0307478, IMG submission 203713) | Hardwood forest soil microbial communities from Morgan-Monroe State Forest, Indiana, United States - atmos_gasesECM4C_05 | ecosystem: Environmental > Terrestrial > Soil > Temperate...
TCGCTTATGCTATCGTTTTTAATGGCAGCCGGCTAGCGGCTCGCCTCAGTGGAGAGTGATTCTCGTGTTTGTTGATGAAGCAAAAATCCTGGTAAAGGCCGGCAGCGGCGGCAACGGCTGCGTCGCGTTTCGGCGCGAAAAATATGTTCCGCGCGGCGGCCCTTCCGGTGGTGACGGCGGCCATGGCGGAAGCATTTATCTCGAAGCGAATCCCAATGACAACACGCTTCTCCGTTACCGCTACAATCGCGAATTCAAGGCCGATCGCGGCCGACACGGCGAAGGTTCGAACTGCACCGGACTTTCCGGCGAGGATATGATCCTTCAAGTTCCCATTGGCACGTTGGCCTACGATGCACAGACTGGCGAAACCATCGCCGACCTCGCCGTTCCAGGACAGCGCGTGCTCATCGCACAAGGCGGACGCGGCGGTCGCGGCAATCAAAATTTCGCAAAACCCTGGCATCAAGCCCCGCGCGAACACGAAGACGGCTTCCCCGGCGAAGAGCGCCATCTTCGCCTCGAACTGAAATTGCTGGCCGATGTTGGTCTCGTCGGTTTCCCGAACGCGGGCAAATCCACGCTAATCTCCGTGATCTCTGCCGCGCGTCCGAAAATCGCGAATTATCCTTTCACCACGCTCGAACCCAATCTCGGAGTCGTCAACGCGGATGGCGGCACCGGCGGGCACGGCACCGAACTCGGCCGCACCTTTGTTGTCGCCGATCTACCTGGCCTCATCGAAGGCGCCCATCTAGGCGCCGGCCTCGGCATCCGTTTTCTCCGCCACGTTGAACGCACACGCCTGATCGTCCATCTCATCGACACGAGCGATGCCAACGTGGATGATCCGATCCACTCCTTTCAAGTCATCAACGGCGAGCTCGAAGCCTTCAGCCCCTCGCTCGTCGAAAAACCCATGATCATCGTCGCCACCAAGCTCGATGCCACCACCGACCACACTCATCTCGAAGAACTCGAAGCTTTTTGCAAGCAGCGTAATCTTGAATTCCATTCCATTTCCGCCGTCGCCGGTGACGGCGTAAAAGAACTGGTCCGCTCCATCGCCGACGCGCTGGACAAAACTCCGCGCCCAGCGCACGAGACTACTTTGGACTTGCCGCCCACCTCAGGAGAAATTGACGAGAACGCGCCGGGACACGATTCCCAACCTGCGCCAATCAAGAATTCGTGAGAAAATTGATATCATCTTCTTCCTCGGAGGCGCATTGACCACCGCCCAGGCGCATCGCACCGCCGCAAAGCATCATCCGCGTCGTATTGCGCTGTTCGGCGGCTCCTTCGACCCGATTCACAATGGCCACCTCGCCGTGGCCCGCGCTGCCGACCGCCGCTTCAATTTCGACGAAATCCATTTCATTCCCGCAAGCCGGCCGCCGCACAAACTCAAGCAGCACCTCGCTCCTTTCCCGCACCGTTTCGCGATGGCCTCGCTCGCCTGCTCCGAGCATCCTCATTTCGTTCCCTCGCTCGCCGAAGCTGGCGAAGACTTCAGCGGCACGCAGCTTCACTACTCCGTGGACACCGTCCGTTATTTCCGCCACGCCTACAACGGCCACGGCGACCGTATTTTCTTCATCGTCGGTGCCGACGCCTTCCTCGACATTCCTGTTTGGAAGGAATACGAAACGCTCCTCGGTCTCTGCGATTTCATCGTCGCGAACCGTCCAGGAATTCGCGCGGAAGCCTTGCGGCTGGTCATCCCGCCTGATTTAATCGGCCGCCGCGACACCAAAAAAAACGGCGAGGCACCGCCATCGCAAGTCGTCGCGCAGTTGCAAAACACATCTGTCTATCTGCTGGAATCTGTTGCCATCGATGTTTCCGCAACCGACATTCGCCGCCGCGCCAACCGCGGCCAGTCCATTCATGGACTTGTCTCCGTGCGCGTCGAGGAATACATTCTTAAACAAGGCCTATACCGGTGAAATTAGACTCTCTGCCACAAGGCGTCCGCCTGGCTGTCGAAGCCGCACAAAACAAAAAAGCTTCCGGCATTACCGTTCTTCATCTCAGCGGCGTCGGAGCCTTCACCGACTATTTCGTGATCTGCACGGGTTTCAGCACGCCGCAGGTGCAAGCGATCTGCAGCGAAGTGGAAGACCAGCTCGAAAAACATCTTCATCGCTCCCCGAAACACCGCGAAGGACACGCTTCCGCGGAATGGGCTCTGATTGATTTCGGAGGATTCATCCTGCACGTCTTCAGCGAGCAAGCCCGGCGCTACTACGACCTGGAACGCCTCTGGCGCTCCTCGCCCAAGCTCGTGATTCCCGACGAGCCGGACGTGGCCGCGCGCAACCATTCCTTCGGTGACCCGCAAGCCGCCGGCGAAGCCTATTCCAAATGAGCACCGAGCGATTGCCGTGGATCGCGGAAGATCCCGCTTCGCTGCGTCTCCTCGAACTCGCTGAAAAGGTCGCCGCCGCCGCAACGACGCTTCTCATCAGCGGCGAAAGCGGTACCGGCAAGGATCATCTCGCCCGCCTCGTCCATGAACTGGGCCCCCGGCGCGACGCGCCTTTTTTGAAAATTGATTGCGCCAGCCTTCCGCCAAACTTGGTGGAAAGCGAACTCTTCGGCCACGAGCTCGGCGCGTTCACCGGCGCCATCGAACGCAAGCTGGGCCGCCTCGAGCTGGGCGGCACGGGCACCATCGTGCTCAACGAAGTCGCCGCACTCACGCCCGGTGCGCAAGGCAAGTTGCTGCGCGTTTTGCAGGAGCGCACTTTCGAGCGGCTTGGTGGTACGGAAACGCTTCGCATCGAAGCGCGCATCGTGGCTCTCACCAACGTCGATTTGACCGCCGCGGTAGCCACCGGCCAATTTCGCGAAGATCTCTATTTCCGCTTGAACGTCCTCACGCTGACGGTTCCGCCTTTGCGCGACCGCCGCGCGGACATCCTGCCTCTCGCCGATCATTTACTAGCGACGCTGCGTGCGATCCACGGCCACCCCGGCTCCCACCTTAGCGAACCCGCTCGCCGCATGCTCGCCACCTACACGTGGCCAGGCAACGTCCGCGAGCTGCGCAATGCCCTCGAACGCGCCGTCGTTTTTTCCCGCAGCGACACGCTCGAGTCCGCCGATTTTCCTGACAACATTCGCGCCGCGGCCTCCGGCGCCGCCGGCTCCATCGCCGGCCTGCGCTCCCTCGAAGAGGTCGAACGCGAAGTTATCGCCGCCACGCTCGAAGCCACTCACTACAAGATCAGCCGCGCCGCCGAGGCCCTCGGCATCAGCCGCAAGACTCTCCTCGAAAAACGCAAAAAATATGGTCTGAAGTGAAAATCCGCCTGCTCATGCTCGGCAAAACGCGGCGCGCGGAATTGCGTGCCGTCATCGACGATTACGTGAAACGCGTCGGCCGGCATTCGCCCATCGAAATAACGGAAGTTCGCGATGGCCATGCGGCTATCAAGAAACTGGACGCCGATCGCGCTGCGACTGCGGTTCTGCTCGACGCGCTTGGAAAAAATCTTGATTCCAACGGCTTTGCGGACTGGCTTGGCGAACTTCGCGACCGCGGAACGCGCGAGCTGATTTTCGTTTGCGGCGACGCCGACGGTTTCCCCGCTGCCCTTCACGAACGCGTTCCGCAAAAAGTCTCTCTCAGCCCCATGACGTATTCCCACGAACTTGCGCGCGCCATGCTCGCCGAGCAGCTCTACCGCGCCTTCGCCATCCTCTCTGGCAGCCCCTATCCGAAATAGCCGCTCTGGTGTAGAACTTTAAGCACCATGTCGATTCGCATCATTCCTGATCAGGACCAGCCTTCCGCCGCGATTGAAATTTCTCTCGAACAACCGCTGCCCGATTACGACTTACACCAGCTCGACCAGCCAACGCCTCGCGACGTTGACGTCATTCTGGTTTCGCAAGGTTTTCGCGATCTTGTGGACGACGCCCGTGGAGTCTTGATGGACCTCCTCGCCCATCCTCCGTTCCAGGCCAATTCTCCCGAGCACGCCAATCTCGATTTCACTCACTCCGCGCCGCTCGCGCTCGAACTCACGCAGCTTACCGGCGCCATCTGCCCCGGCGACGATGAGGTTTACCGCCCCGGCTTGTGGATCGTCGTCCGCGATCCCCACGCCAAACCAAAGACGACGCTGCCCGCCGCAACTCAAGAACGAATCACCTCTATTGCCGCGGAACTTGCCAGACGCCTCGCGCTTACTTGAGCGCCGCCAACACGTTTTCCGGCTTGACCGCGTGAAATGCCCGGCATAGCCTTATGCATACTCGTTGGTCTGCGATCTGGAAGTGTTCCCTGGATCTGTTTGCGCAGACCCCGTCATCTAGAAAATCTCTCAACAGAGGAGCATCCATGGAGCGTCCTACTGGGGTAACGATCCTCGCGGTGCTGTATTTCATAGGCGCGGCGATTCTTGCGATTTGCGCACTCTTTTTTTTCGTTCTCGGCGGATCCATGCTTTCTAGCATGTCGCAGTCGGGAGGGCCTTGGAGCACAATTCTTGCAGCGGGAGGAGCCGTCGTCGGGGCGATGTTCCTCGTGTTTGCTCTGCTGCAGCTGGCTCTCGGAATTGGGTTCATCAAGCTGCAAAACTGGGCTCGCGTGGTCGCCATCGTGCTCACCGGGATCGCTGTACTTTTCGGGGCTATCGGCATGCTCAGTCTGCTCGCCCATGTAATGGTGTTTGCGTTGGTGGTCCGAGTCATCACGCTGGCCATCCAAATCTGGATACTGCTCTATCTGTTCAAGCCGCACGTTAAGCAGGCGTTTGGCGCGACCAGCTTCTGAAGCTTGGTTAAAGAGCTGATCCACCAGGGCAGCGGTTTTCAAGCCGCTGCCCTATGTCGTCTTGACCTTTTTTTTCGCACCCTCCAAACTCTAGAGCTTTCCCTGTGGCTTGCTTTCTCTTGAAGGGAAGGAACTCATGCCGGAAGAAAAAGGGCTGCTCATTGTTTACACGGGGCCGGGCAAGGGCAAGACGACTTGCGCGCTGGGCACGGCGTTTCGCGCCGTGGGGCAAGGCTTGCGCGTGCTGATGGTGCAGTTTATCAAGGGCTCGTGGCACTACGGGGAGCTCGACGCTGCCAAAATGCTGGGCGACGATAAGTTTGAGATTCGGCCAATGGGCAGGGGATTCGTGAAAATCGGCGGCGCCGAAACCGATCCTGAAGACATTAAACTTGCGCGAGAGTGTTGGGAAGCGGGGCGCGAAGCGATTTACGGAGGGAAGTACGACCTCGTCGTACTGGACGAAATCAACTATACGCTCAGCTACAAAATGCTGGACGCCGGCGAAGTCGTCGAGGCGCTGAAAAACCGCCCCGAACGCGTGCATGTGATTTGCACGGGCCGCAACGCCCATCCGCAACTGGTCGAGCTGGCCGACCTTGTTACGGAGATGCGCGAGGTGAAACACCCCTACACCAAGGGTATACTGGCGCAACGGGGGATCGACTACTAGAAGTCCGAGGATGGACGTTAGAGATTAGAAGTTAGAATAGAAAAAGAACACCGGGATTCACTTCGGGGACTATTTTCCAAAACTCAACGGTGGACTGACAAACTCTTTCATGGCCTGGTTCAAGCGGGACAAAAAATCGATCGACGCAGCCACGCCTCCCGAAGAGCGGCGCGTGCGCACGGAAGGGCTGTGGGTCAAGTGCGAATCCTGCCGCACGATCGTTTTTCGCAAAGACCTGGAAGCCAACCTTTTCGTCTGTCCGAAGTGCCAATTCCATTTCAAGATGAACGCGAAGCAGCGGCTGGAGATGCTGCTGGACTCGCGCTGGACCGAACACGACGCGGGCATGACGTCGACCGATCCTCTGAAATTTGTGGACACAAAGCCCTACGCGGCGCGGCTGAAGGAAGCGCGCAAGAAGCTGGGGATGAACGATGCGGTGATCACGGCGGAAGGCCGGCTCAACGGGCGCGGGATTGTTTGCTGCGCGATGGAATTTGGATTTATCGGCGGCTCGATGGGCGCGGTTGTCGGCGAGAAGGTTACGCGCGGGATCGAGCTAGCGATCGAGTCGCGCCAACCGCTGGTTGTGGTCTCCTGCTCCGGCGGCGCGCGCATGATGGAAGGCACCATCAGCCTGATGCAGCTTGCGAAAGTTTCCGCGGCGCTAGCCAAGCTCGATGACGCCAAGGTGCCCTATATTTCTTTGCTCACCGATCCCACGACCGGTGGCGTCACGGCTAGTTTCGCCATGCTGGGCGACATCAATATCGCCGAACCTGGCGCGCTGATTGGGTTCGCAGGCCCGCGCGTCATCGAGCAGACCATCCGGCAAAAACTGCCGGAGGGTTTCCAGCGCTCGGAATTTCTTTTGGAGCATGGATTCCTCGACGCGGTCGTCCATCGCAAAGACCTGAAGGCCTTTATCGCCAACTCCTTCGATCTTCTATTGAGCTGAAATGAATTACGAAGCTGCGGTCCGCTATTTGCTTTCTCTCGGCAGGGAACTGGCTGCGCCGACGCAGGCCGCGGCGGCGAAATTCGATCTTGAAAACATCACGATTCTTGCGGAGCGGCTTGGCCGGCCTGACCGCGCTTACCCGACCGCGCATATCGCGGGAACCAACGGCAAGGGTTCGACCGCTGCGTTTCTCGAATCGATTTTGCGCCGCGCCGGCTTTCGAACGGGGCTAAACACTTCGCCGCATCTTGAAAAGATCAACGAGCGCATCCGCGTGAACGGGGAAGAGATCAGCGACGATGCGTTTGCAGAAACATTCACGCGCATTCAGGCTTTGAACGAGGAGCTGCTCGCGGCGGGCAAACTTCGCGCGCATCCGACGTACTTTGAGTGCGTGACGGCGATGGCGTTTGAATATTTTGCGCGCGCGCGAGTGGACTTCGGCGTTTTTGAAGTGGGACTCGGAGGCCGGCTCGACGCCACGAATATTTTGACTCCCGTGGTCGCGATTATCACGCGTGTGGACTTCGATCACGAAAACTTTCTCGGTCATTCTCTTGCGGAAATCGCCGCTGAGAAAGCGGGCATTCTAAAGCGCAGCGTTCCCGTCGTTCTGGCTGAGCAGCGGCCGGAGGCGTTAGAAGTCATTCGCGCGCGTGCGCGTGAACTTGGCTGCCCGGTCATCGAAACGGGAACCGCGTTCCGCATCGAGAAGGAATGGATGGAAAGCGGTTGCAGCCGCGCGCGCGCCATCGAAAACACATCCGGCTGGGGGATCGAGCTTGCTCCGCGGCTCCCTGGTAAATTTCAAATACAAAACAGCCTCAACGCCGTGGCCGCCGCGCAGTACTTACAGAACCGCGGCTATCGCATATCTGATGATGCGATTGCGCAGGGAATCGCCGAAGCCGTTTGGCCCGGGCGTCTTGAAAAGCTCCAGTCGGGGCCAGACTTGTACCTCGATGGCGCGCACAACCCCTCGGCGGCGAGGGAGCTTGCCAGTTTTTTGGAACAAAACCTTGCCGACCGCAAAATCTGGCTTGTCTTTGGGGCGCTTCGCGACAAAGCTGTCGACGAAATTGCCGGGGTCCTCTTTCCGATCGCTGCGGAGGTTGTTTTCACGCAACCGCGCACCACGCGCGCCATTTCCGTCTCGCAGCTTGCTGAGATTACGTCTCACCACGCCGAGCATTTCACGGTCATCCCCGAAGCAGAAGCCGCCCTCGAATACGCGCTCGACCGAGCGGCTACGAGCGACGCCATCATTGTCGCGGGGTCGCTCTATCTTGTCGGGCAACTGCGCCATTACTGGAAAAATCGCGCGCAGGTCGCCGCGCATTGAAAAACACCGTAGAATATCCCGCTCGGGCTCCGATAGAGTCGTTCCCGGCACGCTGAATAGCGATGGCGAAAAAAAATTCAAAGGTACAGAAACGCGCCAAAGGACGAACCCGCAGTGCAGCGGGTTCAGCCGCGCATGCTCTCGTGGGCATAATCATGGGATCGTCTTCCGACTGGGAGACGATGGAGCATGCTGTCACCATGCTTAAGGAACTCGGCGTGGCCCACGAAACCCGCGTCGTTTCCGCTCATCGCACTCCGGACCTTCTTTTTGAGTATGCCGCGAGCGCGGAGAAGCGCGGCATTGAAGTGATCATCGCGGGTGCGGGCGGAGCGGCTCATTTGCCAGGGATGACGGCTTCGAAAACTGTGCTGCCTGTTCTTGGAGTCCCTGTGGAATCTAAGGCTCTCAAGGGCCTCGATTCGCTTCTCTCAATCGCCCAGATGCCTGGGGGCATTCCAGTAGGCACGCTGGCGATCGGCAAGGCTGGAGCGATCAACGCTGCTCTCCTTGCGGCGGCGATTCTCGGCGGCAAGTACCCGCACATTCGCGAAGCGCTGCGCAAATTCCGCAGCGCGCAGACCGCGCGCGTTCTGGCGAATCCCGATCCGTCGGCCGCGAGTCTTCCGCAGAAAAGAGCGCCGCGGAAAAAGAGGAAGTCCGCGTGAGCATCGGCATCCTCGGCGGCGGACAACTTGGTTACATGTTGGCCCTTGCGGGTTATCCGCTGGGGCTGCGATTTCGTTTTCTGGACCCGTCTCCGGAAGCACCCGTGGGACGGATTGCTCCGCGCGTCACGGGAGACTTTACGGATCGAACGGCGCTGGAGAAATTCGCACACGGGCTGGAAGTGGTGACCTACGAGTTTGAGAACGTTCCCGTGGATGCGGTGCAACATCTGGCCAAGAAGGTGTCCGTTTTTCCGCCTCCGGGGGCGCTCGAGACCGCGCAGGATCGCCTCAAAGAAAAGGAGCTGTTCGAGAAGCTGGGAATCGGCACGACGGAATTTGCTTCGGTGCCCGTCGCCTATGACATCGATGTGGCGATCAAAAAAGTAGGCCTGCCGGCAGTGGTGAAGACCCGGCGGATGGGCTATGACGGGAAGGGGCAATGGGTTCTGAGGACGGCGGAGGACGTGAAGGCCGCCAAGGATGGCTTGCCCAAACAACCTTGTATTGCGGAGAAGTTTGTCAGCTTCACGCGGGAGCTGTCCGTAATTGCGGTGCGGGGCAAAGCGGGAGAGACGGCGTTGTACCCGCTGGTGGAAAATCACCATCGCAAAGGGATACTGCGGCTTTCGCTGGCTCCCGCCCCGGGCGTCAGTCCGGAGATACAGAAGGCTGCCGAGGATGCGGCGCGCAAAGTGCTCGAAGCGCTGAACTACGTAGGTGTGCTGGCCATCGAATTCTTCGAGTGCGATGGCAAACTACTCGCGAACGAGATGGCTCCGCGCGTCCACAACTCAGGGCATTGGACAATCGAGGGCGCGGTGACCAGCCAGTTCGAGAACCATCTGCGGGCCATCTGCGGTCTGCCACTTGGTTCGACGACTGCGGTTGGAGCTTCTGCGATGATTAATCTCATCGGGGAAGTCCCCGAATCCGCGCAGGTGCTGGCTATTCCGTCAGCTCATCTTCATCTTTACGGCAAAGAGCCGCGGCCGGGGCGCAAACTCGGCCATGTCACGCTACGCGCGCCTTCCTTCGAGCTGCTTGTGAACCGTTTTGCGAGCCTTCCGGCCTTTTTCCAGCGTTCTGAATTCTGCCTGGACGGGGCCAGCCGCCGGAACGCAGCTCCGAGAGCCTGATCGATGGCCTGGCTCCGGTTGGCTGGAGCTGGGAGGCCGGGTTGCCGCACTCTCCCGCGAATGCTACGATTTGGGATTCCATGAGCCCCGAAACTCCCAACCGGCCCCGTGTGGGGATCCCCTGGCGAACGTCTGAGGAAGAAGCGCAGAGCAATCGCCCCAAGGTTGCCAACTATGAAGATGCCGTGCGCAAAGCGGGGGGCGAACCAGTCCTTATCCCCCTGAGCGACCGGGAAGAGCAGCGGCACCTGATTTCAGACATGGATGCGTTCGTCTTGCCGGGCAGTCCCGCGGACGTTGAGCCAGCCAAATACGGTGCCGTTGATCAAGGCAAGTCCGCGCCCGCGGACGCGCCCCGCGAGCAGACTGACGCAGCTATCCTTGCGCATGCTTTTTCGGAGAAAAAGCCTGTCCTGGCCATCTGCTATGGGTGCCAGCTCTTGAACGTCTATTTGGGCGGAACGCTGATCCAGGACGTGCACTCGGAGCTGGGGACTACGACGCCACACCGGAAGAAGGACCTGTCGCCCGAACCGAAGGATGATCCCATTCACGGGGCGAAGTTCGAGCCAGAAAGCCGGCTGGCTGAGCTGGCGGCGGGCGAGCGAGCGAAGATTAACAGTTCGCACCATCAGGCCATCGCGAAGCCGGGAAAGAATCTGCGCGTTACGGCGCACTCGACCGACGGAATTATTGAAGGCGTGGAGTGGACCGGCGACGCGAATTGGGTCGTCGGTGTCCAGTGGCACCCGGAGCGCATGTTTGGCGATGCTTTCTCCGAGCGGCTGTTCCGTGATTTTGTGGCGGCGGCGCGCGGGGCGGTGGTCCAGAAGTCTTGAGCTTTCGCTTACCGGTTTTCGTTTTTCAGATTGTTGGGGGGATTGGATGATTTCACTGGCGGGCAAGGCGGCACTCGTTACCGGTGGTTCGCGCGGAATTGGCGCGGCGGCCGTCAAACTGTTTGCGCAAGCTGGCGCGGACGTGATTTTTAGTTATAACAAGGCGAAGGATGCTGCTCTGCAGGTGGAACAAGAGGCCAAAAAGCACGGCACGCGGGTAGAAGCGTTCAAGGCGGACGTGGGACGCCACGCGGATAACAAGAAATTGGTGGACCAGTGCCTGGCGCGGCTGGGGCGGTTGGATATTGTTGTGGCCAACGCGGGAATCTGGAACGTCGAAGACCTGCCCGTCGAGAAAATGAGCGAGAAGCAGTGGGATGAAATGATACGCGTTAATATGAAGAGCGTTTACTCGATCATTCATTTTAGCGTGCCGCAGATGATCAAGCAGAAATCGGGGAAGATTATTCCGATCACGTCGACGGCGGGGCAGCGGGGCGAGTCGTTCCACACGCATTATGGCGCGAGCAAGGGGGGCGTGATCAGCCTCGTCAAAGGGCTCGCGGTTGAGCTTGCGCGGCACAACATTCTTGTAAATTCGGTTGCTCCCGGATGGGTCTCGACGGACATGTCTAATCCGGTCATTCAGACGAAGGCCGGGGCGAAGGCCGTTGCCGCGTCCATTCCGCTGGGCCGCGCCGCAACCCCCGAGGAAGTCGCGGGGCCGATTCTGTTTCTGGCTTCGGACCTGGCCAACTTCCTCACCGGGGAGATCATCAATGTAAATGGAGGATCTGTCTTGTGCGGCTGAGGCTCGTTCATTTCGCGGTAGCTGCTTTGCTCGCCAGCGCAGCAATGGTGTCGAAGGCGTCCGCGCAGAATCCGGATACATTGATGCCGGAGCAGAGCGCCGCGAAGGCCAAACAGATTCTCAGCGATCTTATTAACGCACGAGGTGGTGCTGGTTACACCGAAGCCGTCGAAGGCGAGTGCCATGGTACGCGCGCGCAGTTCGGCCACAACGGAGCCGTCATGGGATACGTCGGCTTCGCCGATTATCGCCGTTACCCGGACAAAGAGCGGCTGGAGTATTCGGCAAAGAGTCACAATCTGAAGAGCATCTTAAATACCGTGATGGGGGTTGACGGTCTGGACTGGTCACATGCCGGCGTCATTATCGCGTTGTATAACGGCGATCGAGGCTGGACTCTCGACCGAAGCGGCGTGACCGAACTACCAGTTACTTCCATTTCCGAGTTTCAAGAACAGATGAAAAGAAACATCGACAACGTTTTGAAGGTGCGCCTGAAGGAGCCTGGTTGGACCTACCGCTTTGGGGGCAGCGACACGGTCGATTTGAAAGAAGTGGAGTGGGTGGAGCTGACCGACAGCGAGGAGCGGAAGTTTCGGCTGGCTGTGGACCGTAACACGCGACTTTTGGTGCGAAGCGTCGTGACCACCAACAACGAAGAGACGCGTGAACGCGACGACGACACCACCATATATACGAACTACCAGTTGAAAGATACCGTGTGGACCCCGATGCAAGTCACGAAGGATCATAACGACCGACGCGCGGCTCAGTTTTTCTACGATTCCTGCAGATACAATCCCGGACTTCCGAGCGACTACTTCGACAGATCCTCTCTCCAGAAGAAAACCGCGGACGCCGGCGCCAAGAAGTCTAAAAACCCTAATAATTAGGGTAGCGCCAAAGCTGCCTATCTATTTTTGCCGCGCTTGAAGACGAACGACGGACTGGCCTTTTCGCGGCGCTGCGGATGCTGGTCGGCATGATGGCATGAGTTGGCTGCCCCCAAGCAGGCTGGCGCGCCGCGCTTTTGCTAGACTGGCAGCCCTCGATGAACCTCACTCCACACCAGCGGCGCGCTCTGCAATCCATTTGCGATACTTTCGCACCTCCTTCACCTTCCGCCGGTTGGCCCTCGGCTTCCGAACTTGGCATTCCCGCGGCGATTGCAAAGGCGCTTGATTTGAATCCTCGTTCGGGCGAGAGGGCGCAATTTCTGCAACTGCTCGATCTTTGGGATTCGCATTTGCATAGTTTGCTCACGGTTCGGCAGTGGGCGGTGTTTTCCTCGCTTCCATTGGAGACGCGAATCCGCGTTTTGCTCTCCTGGGCAGACAGTGGGTTGAGCCGCCGGCGTGGGGCGTTTCAGGCGTTGCGGAAAGCGATCGGATTTCTTTATGTCATGCTGCCGGGCGCAGATGGCGCGCCAAGTCCTGTCTGGAAGAAATTTGGTTATCCCGGCCCGCTTGGGCCGCAGCCTTCCAAGTCGCGCGCGTTGCGGCCGCTAACTCTTGAAGCGGATACGGATTTGTCTTGCGATATTTGCATTGTTGGCTCCGGGGCTGGCGGGAGCGTGGCGGCCGCGGTGCTGGCTGAGGCTGGCAAAGACGTTATCGTGCTCGAGGCGGGCGGCTACTATGACGACGCTGATTTCGATGGCGCGGAGCTCGGCGGTTTTCAGAGGCTTTATTTGGAAGGTGGATTTGCCGCGACTGCGGATCAGAGTGTCGGGCTGTTGGCTGGAGAGTGTGTGGGAGGAGGCACGGTCATCAACTACTCCACGTCGTTTCGAACGCCGGACGATGTGCGTGCCGAATGGGCCGCCGCAGGAGTACCGTGGTTTACGAGCGAAGAGTACAGCCGCAGTCTTGACGCTATTTGCGCGCGGCTCTCCGTGAACCTCGAACACAACCGCATCTCGGCGCGCGAACGAGTCTTGCAGCGCGGGCTGAACGGCTTGGGTTGGCATATAGCGTCCATGCCGCGCAACGTTGTGGGTTGCGAGCAGGGCAAGATCTGTGGCTACTGCGGGTACGGCTGCTCGATTGGCGCGAAGCAATCCAGCACGAAGACTTGGCTTGCCGATGCGCAGCGCGCGGGAGCTCGATTGGTTACGGAAACTCGTGCTACGCGCGTGCGCATCGAGGCTGGCGTTGCCACGGGTGTGGAAGCGCGCTCGCGGAATGGTTGCCGGGTCAACGTTCGATGCAAAGCCGTAGTCGCTGCGTGTGGAGCGATTCACACGCCCGCGCTGCTGCTTCGTTCCGGACTGCGGAACGAAAATATCGGCCGCCATCTTCATCTGCATCCCGTTTCGAATGTTTGCGGAGTTTTTGAAGAAGAGATTCGTCCGTGGGAAGGAACTATGCAGGCGATCTATTCGGATGAACACCGCTTTTTCACGGGAAACTACGGCGTAAAGTATGAAACGACCGCACTGCAGCCGGTGATAGCCGTGGCTGTGCTGCCGTGGCGTGAGCCGGAACACTATCGGTCTTTGCTCGGGAAACTAGCCAATACGACGGGCATCGGTGTTTTGTTGCGGGACCGCGATGGCGGCCGCGTCACTCTCGATAGCGAGGGTAATCCCGTCGCTCACTACGCGTTGTCGGAGTTCGATCGCGCGCATTTGCGACGAGGATTTATTGGCGCTGCCCGGATACTCGAGGCCGCTGGTGCGCGTCTCATTTTTTCGCCACATGCAAAATGGTGCGCTTATGAGCCTGGCCGCAGCGGTTCGCTGGATTCCTTCACACAAGCGATGGACAATGCAGGGTGGGCGTCCGGCCGTCTCGCGCTTTTCTCGTTTCACATCATGGGCAGCGCCCGGCTTGGCGGTTCGCCGAAAGCCTCCGCCACTAATCCTGACGGTGAAACCTGGGAGGTTCGCAACCTATTTGTGATGGACGGGTCGTCGTTTCCAAGCGCGTCTGGAGTCAATCCGATGATTTCGATCGAAGCGATCGCGCGGCGAAACGCTTTGGCGCTGGCGGAACGGTCCACGGTGTAAGTGTATTCATTGTAATGGGATAGCAAGAGCGATTGATCGAAGCCCGGTATAACTCCGAAGCAGTCCTAAGAGTACTGCCATTGACTAGTCCTATCGTTGCGTGGATTTGGGTACCGCCTACCTATGGGATTTTGCTGGTAGAATGTACTAACCTTGGTAGGTTTGGCGTGCTCTGTGCCGGTTTGCGGAGTGCTGCTTATGGGTGTCGTTCCAGAATGATACTGAACGCCGAGTTTGCGTCCCCGCGTCGGAACCCACGAAACGGCTTTAGCTTGGTGGAGCTCGTACTTTCCTTGGCCGTGCTCCTGATCATTACAACTTTGGCGGTTCCTGTGGTCGTACGCTCGCTGCAATCCTACCAGCTGAATGCCACTGCCTCACAGTTGGCGGGCATGCTCAAGTACGCAAAATTTGATGCTATTCGCCAGAACACCAAGGTGAGTTGCCAGATCCAGCAGAACGGCACAATGTGGCTGGTTTGGGTAGATTCCAATGGCAACGGCCAACCGGATGGCGGCGAGCCGCAGATGTTCATTGGTGGGAGCTTCACTCTCGTGTCTGGCGGGGTTCCCAGTACGACTCCCATTACGACTACTTTGGGGCCGGGGTTTTCGAGCTACGCCTGGGTTGTTCTCTCGGGCTCCAACAACAGCATCACGTACGACCAGCGCGGCGTCATAGACGCTGGATCGGCCGTGTACGCGCTGTACCTTGGCAACCCGAATGACCCAAGCTCCGGTTATCGCGCCATCATAACGATGCCTTCGGGCGCCGTACAGGTATGGGCGGCAGCCTCCGGCGGGAATTGGCATCGAGTCAGTTGATTCGTTTCGTAGGAAACAGTGATGAAAAATCCGCATGCGGAAAGGAAGATAATCAGAGCTCGCAGGAACCAGCGTGGATTCACGCTTGTCGAAGTTCTCATGGCCATCGTCATCCTGCTGGTGGGCATAGTCGCTGTGGCGCAATTAGTGCCAGCTTCGATAGGCTCCAACTCAGTGAATCGGAACGACTCTTCTGCTCTGGTGTTCGCGCAACGGCAGATGGACCAATTTTTGAGTCAGCCGCTCATCAATTCAACCTATAGTGAAACTATCGACGCGCAAACCTTCCTCTGCAATCTCGGAGACCCGACACAGCCGAACACCGCCGTTGGCAACCCCGTGGCGGTATTTAACAACCAGCTTGTCATCAATTTCGCCGCGTCGCCCGTGACGAATTACAGCTTCACCTATCAGGATCCAAACGATCCGGTTGGCCTGGTTTACGACGTCCGGTGGGCGGTGATCACGGCTACGAACGCAAGCGGCATACCGACGTCCAAACGATTCATCCTGGGAACGAGAAAAGTAGGCGGCAATGGAATTTATAACCCGGTTACGCTCGACACGATATTGTACAAATGAAGCGCGTTCATCACAAACGGAGTGAAAAGGGTTTCTCGCTCATCGAGATGATGATCGCAACGGCGATCTTCATTTTGCTTTCCGGCGCCGCATTCGCTCTGCTCTCTCTCGCGCAGCAGCGCTATCAGACGGAATCCCAGGTTTTGAATTCCTTTCAAGAAGCGCGATTCGGCTTGGACGAGATGGTGCGCGATGTGAATGGTTCGGCTTATCCAGCGCAAAATCTGTTCTCGTACGTCAACACCCCCCCCGCCAATTATTATGCGATCACTCCGGTCGCCTGGGATCCTAGTTATGTCGCTGGCATACCTTGCCAGATCGGAACGGCGGGAGGCGGGACTTGCACCACACCCGGAGATTTTGATCTGATCGTCGAGAGGGACGTAGACTATTGGCACACGGATCATGTCGAATGGACCCGCTATCAACTCCAGGGAACCATTCTGTCTCGTAGCCAGACTTATAAGGTAGCCGGCGCGGAACCCGATTCGACGACAGCCCTCTCTTTCGTTCCCTACGTCCAAAATGTGATGAACAACGCTTCGCCCGCCCAGATAGCGCAATTCCAGGCGGTCTATCCGAACATGTTTCCCGGCGGAAATCCGGTGCCAGTTTTCACCTACTACTGTTACTCGACGGTTGGACCGCCGCAGCCATGCCCTTTAGCGGGGTCTTTCAATTCACCTCTTAACGTAATCGATGTGGAGATTACGCTGATTGTCATGGCGCCGACGACAGATGCGCAGACAGGGCAGCCTCGGCTCATCGAATTGCATGGAAGAGGCCACAGCCTCAATCCGATTCAATGAGGGAGGATTCAGCAGGGGTCTAATCAGTAGTGACAAAGAGCAAGAATGAAGAAACACATCAAAACGCGCCGCCGCCCTCAAGAGGGAATCGCACTTTTAATCGCAATCTTCGTTCTGTTATTGATCAGTGTCGTGGCGATCGCCTTGCTTGTTTCGTCTGGTACGGAAACAGCTCTCGGGGCAAACTACAGGACGTCTTCGAGCGTGTATTATGCGGCCATCGCAGGCCTCGAGGAAGCGCGCGGACGGTTGCTTCCGAAGAATCCAAGCTATTTTAACGCATCCACTTCCGTCATTCCCACGCCTTTTCCTCTGGGCGAAACGGTTTACGTCATAAATCGCGGATCGGGCGATAATATCGTCCCCTGGGACCCAAGCAATACTTACTACGACAATGAATATGGGGCGGAAGCCTATCCCCTGACGGCGGCCACCGCGACATTGCAGCCCCCCGTCTATTCCGTATGGGATAGCAATATTCAGGGCATTCCTGGGCCGATCTTCAAGTGGGCCCGTATCAACGCAGCGACCGAGCAGTCTCTCTTCTTGCAGGTGAACGCCAACGGCTCTTCCTACGACAACAGCACACCGATTTATTACGACCCATTTCACGTGACCTCCGGGAACCCGTGGCCCAGCCTGGTTGTGGGTTCGACGCCGACTGCGGTGCAAGCGCTGGAAATTACCGCTCTGGCCGAATTGCCCAACGGCAGCCAGAAAACTTTGCAGTATCTAGTGGCTCCGATGGCATTCAATTTAACTTTCCCCTCGGCGCTGACCATGGATGGCAACGACGTAACGTTTTCTGCTCCGAACTCAGGCGCGTTCCAGGTGAGCGGAATCGACCAGAATGACCCGCTCAATTCACTGCCGAACGGGTGCACCCCCCCCCCGCTAAACAAGGTTGCGGCCGTCGGTTATACAAATAATAGCGACGCAAGCCATTCGAACATAACGAGCGCGATTCTAGCGGGCAACAAGCCCCATTACACGGGCTTGGGAGGCACAACGCCGAATGTCAACTACGTAGGAGGTGCCGGGGGGCTGTCCACAAATCTGCAAAACGTGGGTGGACTTAACTTACTTGTGCAGACTATCACTCAGAATGCGGATGTGGTGATCAACGGGCCGGCCACACAGAGCAGTATGCCCGCTGCAATGTCTGCATCAAATCCGATGACCATCGTGGTCAACGGGGACTTAACGTTTAACGGGTGGCACAGCACAGGATTTGGAATTCTGCTTGTGACGGGTACGTTTACCTACGATCCGGATGCCAGTTGGGATGGAATCGTTCTGGTGATTGGGCAGGGTGTCATCTATTCCCACCAGGGAGGAGCTGGCAAGTTCTACGGAGCCATGCTCGTCGCTAACACCGTGGGCGGCACGGGCAATAACACGGGACCGTCTTCCTTTGACTTCACGCCTGCCGCCGGCAGCGACGGAATCTATTACAGTAGCTGCTGGATAAACTACGTGCAGTCCCCTTATAGTTACAAGGTGCTTTCCTTCCACGAGATTCGACAGTAGAGATGGGACCAGGAATGAGCCGCCTCATGATTTCTCGAAAACTTGGCAAGCTCTCAATCGTTCTTGGGGCTTTGCTTCTCTTTGCCCAAAGCAAGTGCCTCGCATCAGTCGAACAACGGCAAGAGCAGCAGCAATCGCAACAGACGCCACCTCCCCCCTTAGCGCCTCCTCAGAATTCGCAGCCCGGATTCCCACAGGCGCCGCCGGGCGACCAACCGGCTGGCAAGCACCGCAAAATCTGGACAAACGATGACTTGATCCTGCTGCGAACTCCCGCTGACATTTATCTGGCGGAAAAGGAAGCGAGAGAGGCTGCGGAAGCCGAAGCCGCCGCCAAATTGGCGGATCAGCCGCAAGCGTCTAAGGATGCTCCCCTGGAGACCAGTCTTCCATCTTCGATCGAAGAGACTCAGCTGATGATCAAGAACACGCAACAAGACATTATTGACGCCCAAGCCGTGCTCGCCAGTCTAAATGCTGAACTCGCGAACGTGCCTGAAGAGCAAAAGAAGGCGAAAGAAAAAGAGATCGCTATTGTCACTGGCGAGTTGAATCGGGCGCAGAACCAGCTCAACGCAATGCAAGACCACCTCGCGGATTTGCAAAAGCCGCCCGCAAGCGAAACGCAGGCTGCACCACCACCTCCCAATTGAGTTCTTCTCCAGTTGTGTGGGCAGGCGTTTCTTGCGATCAACTTCCTTGCGCCTGACGCACTGACGTGCCTTGAACTAATCCCCGCTGTATAATGTTTGGATGCGTAACAGGCAGGGAAGCGCGCAGATGCATGGGACTACAGTTTTGTGCGTGCGCAAAGACAACAAGGCCGTCCTGATCGCCGATGGCCAGGTGACCATGGGCGATCACGTAATGAAACACACCGCGCGGAAGACGCGGCGGCTTTACAACGACAAAGTGATAGCGGGTTTTGCCGGATCTACTGCCGATGCGATTTCGCTCTTCGAGCGTTTTGAAGGCAAGCTTCAGGAACACTCCGGTAATTTGCAGAAGGGCGCTGTCGAGCTGGCCAAGGAATGGCGCAAGGACCGCGCGTTGCGGCACCTCGAGGCGCTGCTCATCGTCGCCGATTCAAAATCCACCTTTCTGCTTTCCGGCAACGGCGACGTGATCGAGCCGGATGATGGTTTGTGCGCCATCGGTTCCGGCGGGACGTATGCGCTGGCCGCGGCACGCGCCTTGCTGAAGCATTCGAGGCTAGGCCCGAAAGATCTGGCCATGGAAGCGATGCGCATCGCCAGCGAGATTTGCATTTTCACCAACGCGAACTTTACAGTCGAAGAACTCTAGGGGCCGCGCGATAATATGCGGAGCCGTTTTCGCGTATCAAAGGGATCACACACAAAAGGGCGGCAGACAAAAGTGCCGTAGATAAAGGGATTGAACATTTCATGGCCAGCAAGACCGACAAAGAACTAGTGTTCACGCCCGGCGGCAACGGCGCCCCGGCCGTGGAAGAAGAGCAGCTGCTCCCTGCCCTCGACGACATGACTCCTCGCGAAATTGTCGCGGAGCTCGACAAATACATCGTCGGGCAAAATGCCGCCAAGCGTGCTGTCGCTGTCGCTTTGCGCAATCGCGTCCGCAGGCAGAAACTTCCGCCGGAAATTGCCGAAGACGTTCTTCCCAAGAATATTTTGATGATTGGACCGACGGGCGTCGGCAAGACGGAAATTGCGCGCCGTCTCGCGCGCCTGGCCGGTTGTCCCTTCGTCAAGGTCGAAGCCTCGAAATACACCGAAGTAGGCTATGTGGGCCGCGACGTGGAATCGATGGTCCGCGATCTCGTCGAGACTTCCATCGACATGGTTCGCGAAGAAAAGCTCGATGAAGTCGCCGACCGCGCGGAGCAGGCTGCGGAAGAGCGCGTCCTGGACCTGCTGTTTCCCCCGTCACCGGCGCCGGCTGCCGGCACGACCGAAACGGAAGCCGCGGCCCAGAGGGAACAGTCGCAGCGCACGCGCGAAAAACTGCGCATCCAGCTTCGCGAAGGCAAGCTCGATCAGCGCATGGTTGACCTCGAGGTTCGCGAACGCTCGATGCCGTCGTTCGAGATTATTTCCAACCAGGGCGTCGAGGACATGGACGTCAACATGAAAGACATGTTCTCGAATCTTTCCGGCCTGTTTGGCCAGCAGAAAAAAAAGCGCAAGATGTCCGTGGCCGACGCTTTCGAATACCTGATTCAAGAGGAAGAAAACAAGCTGCTGGATATGGACCAGGTCACGCGCATCGCCGTCGAGCGCGCCGAGCAGATGGGCATCATCTTTATCGATGAGATCGATAAAGTCGCTGGTCGCGAATCGGGCCACGGGCCGGATGTTTCCCGTGAAGGCGTTCAGCGTGACATTCTTCCGATCATCGAAGGCACGACCGTCAACACACGATACGGCATGATTCGCACCGACCACATTTTGTTTATTGCCGCTGGTGCTTTCCACGTTACAAAGCCGTCGGACCTCATCCCGGAATTGCAAGGCCGCTTGCCCATTCGCGTGGAGCTGCAATCGCTCAAGGAAGAAGATTTCATCCGCATACTGACGGAACCGAAGAATGCGCTCATAAAGCAGTACGTTGCGCTGCTGGATACCGAAGGTGTCAAGCTGAACATTACCGAAGACGCGGTTGCAGCCATCGCACGGTTTGCCACGAGCGTAAATGAGTCGACGGAAAACATTGGAGCGCGGCGCCTGCATACTATTCTTGAGAAAGTTCTCGATGAACTTTCCTTCGAGGCGCCGGACCTGAAGAAGAAGAATGTGAAGGTCGATGCCGCCTATGTGACCAAGCAGCTCGCGGATATCGTCAAGAATCAGGATTTGAGCCGCTATATCCTGTAAACTCCGAACATCCAAGATGGGAATCCGAAACTTGCGGAAGCCTGTATCGCGCCGTACGGAAGCTGCACGCTTCGCTAGTCTCGTTTTTCTAATTTCAGCGCCCACGTTTCTTTTTGCCGGCGGCTGTGGCGCGCCTGGCGAGCCGACTCCGCCGACTCCTCCGGTTCCGGCGGCGGTCACCGATCTCGCCGCGCACCAGGCTGGTGATGGCGTGCAACTCATTTTCACCTTGCCTGCGAAAACCATCACTGGCGATCGTCTTGCATTGCCTCCAGCGGTGGAAATCGTTCGGGGCATGCCGAAGCCCGATGGATCGGCGGACGCAAAATCCTTTCGTGTCGTTTACACGATTCCGGGTTCGCTGGTGGAAAACTACGTCGCGGAAGGCCATGTAAAATTCATTGATCCCGTCGCGCCGGCAGAGATTCGCGCGCACCCTGGCAGTCTGCTTGTTTATGTTGTCCGGACGCGTGCCTCGAAAAAGCGAGCTTCGGCGGATTCGAACGCCGTTCTGGTCCGCATGTTCCCTGTGCCGGAAGCTATCGCTCACCTGGATGCGCGTGTCACTGAGCCCGCGATTGAGTTGAGCTGGACGGCTCCCACGCGTACGTCGGGCGGTGATCCCATTACCGCATTTTCCGGCTATCGGATTTATCGCGGCGAACTTGATCCTGCCTCGGCGGAGGCTGCTTCCACCGATTTCTCGAAAGCCAAATGGAAATCGCCGCTCGCTCTTCTCGCTCCGTCGGACGAAAACAGTTACCGCGACACCGTTTTTGATTTTGGCAAAACCTACGCCTATGTCGTCAGAAGTGTCGTGCTCGTGGAAGGTAGCCCCATCGAGTCCGCGGATTCCGCCTCAGCGATTGTTTCCCCGCGTGATACGTTTCCTCCTGCCGCTCCGCAAAATCTGGTTGCCGCACCTCTCCCCGGTGACACACCTGGTTCCGTCGTCGTGGACCTCTCGTGGTCCATAAATCTTGAAACCGATCTTGCTGGTTACCGCGTCTATCGAAGTGAGCAGCAAGACACACGGGGAACGCTTAGTACCCCCGATCTGTTGCTTGCGCCGGCGTATCGTGATACGTCTGTAGAGCCCGGCCACCGCTACTGGTACTCTGTGACTGCCGTCGATCGTACTGGGAATGAAAGTGAATCCAGCGCGGCCGTCGCTGTTGATGTCGCGAAACCTTCTCCGTAGCCCCGGGTTCTACTCAGCACCTATGTAGGGAGAGTGCCGCTTGATGACCGTTCGTGCACACCTGCCCGCGTACGGGTCGTTCCATGTTTTCCGGAACGCATCGGTTCGCACGGGTGTCTACGTAGGTTGCATGCTCTCTATCGCATTTAGTGGGTGGGTGATTGTGGCCAATCGCGTTCCGCTGCTCGATCGCTTTGCGTTCGTGCGCAATCTGGCCGCCGTGTCTGTTCTGGGCCTCATCGCATTGATCCCCGTTCTTCGATTTTGGCGCGTGCCGGGCAATTTGCTGGCTTCGAGCCTCGTTGCGTGGGTTCTTTTCAGCTTGTCTTATCGCGTTCTTTGCATGCTCTTTGTGGGCCTTGCGGAGCGCTTTAGTGCCGTTCAAATTTTCGTGCTCGGTGCGGTATTGTATATGCTCGTGGTTACTCTCTCTTGGATCTGGACCATTATCCGGCGCGCGCGCGCGTCGCATGTATCTCATCCGAATCATCATCCGAGCTGATCCCGAATGAAATTCTGCCGGTTTCTTCCACTTGGTTCTTGTGCCTCACAGCCGCCAGCGCCGCTCTATGGCCTGATCGAGAGCGAGCAAATCCGCGAAATTTCCGGTCCTCCATGGAATCCCTGGTCACACGGTTCGCGCACGTGGCCAGTCGCTGACGCTCGTCTTCTCGCTCCTGTCGATCCCGGGAAAATTGTTTGCGTCGGGCGCAATTACGCGGCACACGCGGCTGAACTCGGCAATGAAGTGCCCAAGGAACCGCTGATCTTTCTTAAGCCACCTTCCGCGATCGTTGGTCCCGGTGAGCCTATCGTTCTCACGCCGCAATCCCAGCGCGTCGAACACGAAGGCGAGCTTGCGCTTATCGTGGGCCGGCGCTGTTCGCAACTCAAGGACTCTGACGACGCGCTGGCCTACCTGCTGGGTTATAGCTGCTTGAACGACGTTACTGCTCGCGATCTCCAAAAGAGCGACGTGCAGTTCACGCGCGCCAAGGGCTTCGACACGTTTTGTCCCGTTGGACCGCATATCGAAACCCAGCTCGATCCATCCGACGTTTTGGTGGAATTGCGCGTCAATGGCGCGCTTCGCCAATCTGGGCGCACTTCTCTAATGGCCTATCCTGTGGCGTTTCTCGTACGCTGGATCTCGCGTGTCATGACTCTTAATCCCGGAGATTTGATTGCCACAGGGACGCCCGCTGGCGTCGGCCCGCTTGTCGCAGGAGACGTCGTCGAGGTCAGCGTAGGCGGTGTTGGCGTGTTGCGCAATCCGGTGCAGGCCCCGCACATCTAATTTCGCAACGCTGTCATTGTTTCGGTAAAATACACACCTGTGGGGCGAGTTCCGGAACTGGTTCGTTGTTTCCCGTGTCGTGAGAATAAATCTACGGTTGCGTGCGAGTCCCTCACTGCACGATTCATTTGCATCCTTGGAGATCTATAGTTGAAAGGGCTGTTCGCGGATTGGAAACTTGTACTCGCCATGGGCGGCGCTGCCCTGGCGGCGATCCTCATGATCGCCTACGCCTTCTTTCGCCCGGCGGAAGAGCCCGAGGACGTTGAGCGCCGGCGGCGGCTCCACTTGAATCAGATTGGGCGCATCGCGGAAGGGCAGGTCGTCGAGTTAGTCGAGCATCCTCCCGAGCCGCGCGAAGTGCAAAGAAATCTCTTCGGCTCTCGCGCTCGTCCGATTGTCGATCTGAGACCCAGGCACCTCGTCACTTACAGTTATGCGATTTCCGGCGTCACCTATCATACGGCGCAGGACATCACTGGGCTCGAGGGGCAGATCCGTTTCGAACGGCTCGTCGCAGGCCAGCCCGCAAGCGTGAAGTATGATCCATCGAATCCGAGTGATTCGATTCTTGTCGCAGACGATTGGTCCGGCTTGCGCTGATCCTTGAATTGTTTGCGCTGAGTCCGAAGCGTCTATGCTGACGTTTGAAGCTCAAGCTCCTGCCTTGCCGCCGCATTCTGATTTCCGCTCAGTTGCGCTATCCTTCTCCCTGCGGCTTCGGTGCGCTGCTTCCATCTTATGAAAATGATTATCGCTTCAATCTTGACCACGATTCTCATCGTAGCCATGACTCTTGGTGCCATGTTCATTCTCGTGCGGGCCACGGATTACGTTACGTCGTTCGAATTGCCCCTTCAGCGCGCTGTCGCCATCGTCGCTGAACTCGTTCTCGGTGTGATCTTGCTACTCGGCACCGTCTGGCTTGCCACGCATCTCGCGGTCCGCATCTTTGCCAAAAATGAACCGGATGCTCCCGGAGGAAAGCTTGCCTGAGAGAGACGCCGCCGCGAGCGCAAGAGAAAAGCATCACGACCGCATGGAAGAGCTTCGCCGCCAATCGGCGGAAGCCGAAGCCGGCGGTGGTCCCGAACGCCGCGAGCGCGAACACAAAGCCGGCAAGCTTGCCGCGCGAGAACGCATAAACCTTCTCCTGGATGAAGGCACTTTCGAAGAACTCGACAAATTTGTCCGCCACGGTTGCGTGGATTTTGGAATGCAGGAGCAGCGCCCCGCCGGCGATGGCTTCGTCACGGGCTTTGGACGGATCGATGGCCGCCTTGTCTACGTATTTGCGCAGGACTTCACAGTATTCGGCGGCTCACTCTCTGAAGCCAATGCGCGGAAGATTTGCAAGATCATGGATCTCGCCATGCGCGCGGGGGCCCCGGTCATTGGCCTCAACGATTCCGGCGGCGCGCGCATCCAGGAAGGGGTCGCTTCGCTCGCGGGCTACGCCGATATTTTTCTACGTAACACTCTTGCCAGCGGCGTGATTCCGCAGATCAGCGCCATTATGGGCCCCTGCGCGGGCGGCGCGGTCTACTCTCCCGCGATCACCGATTTCATTTTCATGACTCGCGAAACTTCCTACATGTTCGTCACCGGGCCCGACGTCATCAAAACGGTTACCCACGAGGAAGTTTCCAAGCAAGAGCTCGGCGGCGCCATGACGCACAACGAAAGGAGCGGCGTGGCGCACTTTGTCTCTGCAGACGATGCCGATTGCCTCGCCATGATTCGCGAGCTGTTTAGTTTCCTTCCTTCAAACAATGTCGATGATCCTCCGCGCCGCCAGCCCTCGGATTCGCCGGAGCGCCGCGAAGAATCGCTGAACTCCCTTGTTCCGGACGAGCCTCATAAACCATACGACATGAAGGACGCCATTCACGCCATCGTCGATGATGGCTACTTTTTCGAAGTCCACGAGCACTTCGCGAAAAATATTGTTGTTGGGTTTGCGCGCCTCGACGGCCGCCCCGTCGGAATTGTCGCCAATCAACCGGCGTTCCTCGCGGGTGTTCTCGATATCAACGCCTCTCTTAAAGGCGCTCGATTCGTGCGCTTCTGTGATGCCTTCAATATTCCGCTCATAACCTTCGAGGACGTTCCCGGCTTTCTGCCCGGCACGCAGCAGGAGTTTGGCGGCATCATCAAACATGGCGCGAAATTGCTTTTCGCTTTTGCGGAAGCCACCGTGCCCAAAATCACGGTCATCACGCGCAAGGCCTACGGGGGCGCCTATTGCGTCATGGCCAGCAAGCACATACGCACCGACGCGAATTTTGCCTGGCCCTCCGCGGAAATCGCCGTGATGGGCCCGGAGGGCGCTGTGAATATCGTCTATAAGCGCGACCTCGACAAAGCTCCTGAGGCCGATCGGGAACGCCTGCGTCAGGAAAAGATCGCGGAATTTCGCGACCGCTTCGCCAACCCATTCGTCGCCGCCGAAAAGGGCTACATCGATGCCATCATCGAGCCCTCCGAAACTCGTCCCCGCATCATCACCGCCCTCCGCGCCCTCGAAAACAAGCGCGACACCAATCCCCGCAAAAAACACGGCAACATTCCTCTTTGAGTGCGGCCAATGCCTTTGGACTCTGCTAAAATGCATGCTATGAAGCATGAGTTCACTTCGGTAATCGAGAAGCGCGGCCGCTGGTACGTTGCCTATATTGAAGAAATCCCGGGTGTGAACACGCAAGGGCGAACTCTGGCGGAAGCCCGCCGCAATCTGAGGGAAGCGCTAACCCTCGTCATCGAAGCTAATCGCGGACTGGCCGCAAAGCAGCGCCTCGATGCCGCCATACGAGAACCAATCGCAGTAAGCATTTGAGCGTTTGAAATGAAGCGGCGTGAATTAGACACCCCGGCCGCGCCAGCAGCTTGGCGGCGATACCCCTCGTGCTAAAATCCCGAAGCAACGCCAAAGATACATGTTCCGGAAAATCCTGATTGCCAATCGGGGCGAAATCGCCGTGCGCATCCTGCGCGCCTGCCGCGAGCTGGGCATTCGCTGCGTCGCGGTTTTCAGCGAAGCCGACCGCAAATCGCTCCACGTTCGTCTCGCCGACGAAGCCTATCCCATTGGCCCGGCACCCTCGCGCGAAAGTTATCTTTGCATTGAAAAAATAATCGATGTCGCACGCCTTTCCGGCTGCGACGCCATCCATCCCGGCTATGGTTTCCTCGCGGAAAACGCGGCGCTCCCGCGCGCCTGTGCGGAAGCGGGAATCACCTTCATCGGCCCGAGCGCGGAAGCCATGGAAGCCCTCGGCTCGAAAACGGCCGGGCGCCAGCTCGCTCGCCGCTCCGAAGTGCCGACCGTTCCCGGCGCAAACAATCCCATTGAAAATCCCGATGACGCCCAAGCCCTCGCTCAAAATATGGGCTATCCCGTTTTGTTGAAAGCCGTCGCCGGCGGTGGCGGCAAAGGCATGCGTGTCGTCACTCGTGACGCCGAATTTACAGCCGCTTGGCGTGATGCTTCGTCGGAAGCCCTGAACGCCTTCGGAGACGCGCGTCTCTATCTGGAAAAATATCTGGAAAAGCCTCGCCACATCGAGATTCAAATCCTGGCCGACGCCCACGGCCGCGTCGTTTCGCTTGGCGAGCGCGAATGCTCCGTTCAACGGCGCCACCAAAAAGTGATTGAAGAGGCTCCTTCGCTGGTCATCACGCCGGAGCTGCGCAAAAAAATGGGTGATGCTGCAGTTCGGCTTGCACGCGCTGGACGGTACGTCAACGCCGGCACGGTGGAATTTCTCGTCGATGCCCAGCTCAATTTTTATTTTCTGGAAGTTAATACGCGCCTGCAGGTCGAACATCCGGTTACGGAGCAAGTCACCGGCCTCGATTTGGTGAAGCTCCAAATTGCCATCGCCGCCGGCCATCGCTTACCCTTTGCTTGGGAAACGATCACCCCTCGCGGTCATGCGATGGAAGTCCGCCTCTACGCCGAGGATCCGGACAACAATTTTTTTCCTTCGCCCGGAAAAATTCTTTCGAGTCACGCCCCTAGCGGCCCCGGCATTCGCCTCGATGAAGGCGTCTACGAAGGTTGGACCGTTCCGATGGATTACGATCCTCTCCTCAGCAAGCTTATTGCCTGGGGTAACAGCCGCGAAGAAACGATCGCTCGTCTCCGCCGCGCTCTCGAGGAATACACCATCACGGGCATCAAGACCAATGCCGGCCTCTTCCGCCGCCTTCTCGCTGAGCCGGATTTTCTTCGCGGCGAAATTCACACCAAATGGCTTGACGAATTGCTTCAACGTCCGTCATCTGCCGCGCACTCTTCGCAGGACGATCCGAAGACGGCTCGCACTACCGATGCCGCTGCCATCGCCGCGGCTCTCTGGCACGCACAGCAGGCAGACAAACATTCCGGCCCGTCTTTGCGAAACCAGGATTCTTCTCCATCTTCTCGTTGGAAGGAAGAAGGCCGTCGCCAACAACTGGACCGCTTGCCATGAAGTTTGAAGTCCAGCTCACCAGTCCATCCGGCAAAAAGCTGCGCACCGTGGAACTCGAGCGCGAAGCCGATCGCTGGAGAATTTCGCTCGACGGTCAACCCGTCAATGCCGACGCGGTAGAAATCGCTCCCAACACCCTCTCGCTTCTGCTCGATGGCCAATCCTATGAAGTGCACATCACGCCGTCCCCGGACGGTGTCCTCAAGCTCCAAACCGGCCTGCAGGAATTTACCGCCGAGGTTGCTGACCCCCGCGCGTGGCGCGGCCGCAGGCATGGCGCTCTCGAAGCCGAGGGCCGCCAGCAAGTCGTCGCTCCCATGCCCGGCAAGGTCGTTCGCGTCCTCGTCGAAGCGGGAGACAAAGTCGAAGCAGGACAGGGTCTCCTCGTCGTGGAAGCGATGAAAATGCAAAACGAAATTCGCTCACCGAAAGGCGGCACTGTCGAACGTCTGCACGTCAAAGAGGGCCAGCCCGTCAACGCCGGTGATGTCCTTGCTTGGGTGGAATAGCTGGGGCGCTTCGAGGGCTGAGAATCGTGAGAAGCGGTTTAATGCCCCGATGATTTGGCGGGAAAATCCGTCTTCGCCGCATCCGGCAATTTGCCGGCGGCTTCGATCACTTGTTGCGCGAGGTAGTTCGTCACCCGCGCGTCATCCCGTGCGATGGTCAAATAAGCTGCGCGCAGCAACTGTTCCTTGTGATTGCGCAGCGTGTCGCGAATCGTCTGCTGCACTTGTGGATCGGAAATGTTGCGCTGCCCGGGCGACTCACGCGTGATGAGTTTCAGAATCACGATTCGCGTGCCATCTTTTCCCTGCGTCGCCATCGGCGGGCTCACTTGCCCCGGCTTCATTCCCAGCACAACCCTCTTCAAAACCGGATCAGCCTGGTTCAGCGCCGATTCCGGAACATATCCCAAATCTCCGCCCATGGCCGAGGAGTTCATGTCCTCGGAATAATCCATCGCCAGTTGCGCAAAATCCGCGCCGCTGTTCAACTTGTCCTCGAGCATCTTTACCTTGCGCTCGGCTTCGACTTCGTTCGTCGCATCGTCATTCTTGAGGTTGCGAATCTGCGCTTCCTTGCGCGGGGTCACAACGATCTCGGAGATCCGGTAGCGAGGCTCCACGATGTTGAATTGCGCTTTATTCGAGTTATACGTGTCGGTCACGTCTTGGTCGGTGATGGATATTTTTGCCACCACTTCGCGGTTCAGCAGCTTCGTGATGGAAAGCTGTCTCCTCAAGTCGCGCTTTATATCGTCCACCGAGACGCCGCGATCCTTCAGCTGTCTCTGGAACTCGTCTTCGGTGTACGGGCTCTTCATCTCGGTGAATTTGTCTTCCACCTCGCCGTCGCTGGCTTCCAGATTCAGCTTCTTGGCGCGCTCCAGCAAAATCTCGTTGTTGATCAATTCGTCCAGGACGTTCAGCTTCAGCGACAGCGCTTCTTCCTGCGAAGGCTCCGGGCCCTCCGGATTCACCCGCGTCCGGTAGTATTTGTCCACGTCGTCGCGTTTGATTTCTTGCCCGTTCACCACGGCCCACACGTCCGGCGATGGCTGCGCTTTCTGTTTGCAGCCCGCGCCCATCGCCAGCACCATGGCTAGCGCGGGCAATAGCATCGCTGCGCGCGCCAGCCCCTTCCTGGGGCCATGCAGGCGCATAGCCACGCTGATTTTGGCATGCGAAGGATTCAAGGTGTGGTCTTCAGGCCGCTTTCTTGACGCGGCCCGCGCGGATGCAGGCCGTGCAAACTCGAACATGCTTCCTCGCGCCGTCCACCAACGCGTGGACGCGCTTCAGGTTCGGATTCCACCGTCTCCGCCTTGTATTATTCGCGTGACTGATCACGTTGCCAAAGTGCGGCCCTTTGCCGCATAGTTCACACTTCAGTGCCATTGTTCTTCCTACTGGGCTGCCTCTAGCAGCCGGAAATTTTGCTCTGAAAAATTACACTACCGAGTCTTTCATTCTAGCAGAGGCCCTTTCCCCAGCAAAGCCCGCCTTTTGTTCATCTCCTTTTTTCTCCCAGCTTGGCCTCGCAAACTGGCCCGAGCGTTGTTTCAGCGCCGTAACCGGAAACTTCGGAAACGGATGACCCACAACACGCTTTGGGTAGTGCTTTAACCCCACATTTTGAGCGTCAACGATTTCTCTTAAAAAAGTCACTTTATGCTATACTGGCTGCTAGTTGAAAGTTCGTCCGTTCTCCGTAACGCCAGCATCTCTGCTGGCGTTTTCGCTTTTCGCACCCGCCTTCTACTAAGTCCTCTATCTTCAGCATTTACGAAGGTTGGGCCCTTCTGCACAATTTTGGTGCAATGCAATAAAAACCCAAGGGGTAGAGTCCGCCCGAAAACCTCCAATTTGGAGTGCGGCAGCCCTGCTGCCGCCTTTCTCAATCGCTCGAACGACTCCCTATCTCGCGAGGCTAATGGGCCATAGTAACCATTCCGGAGCGGCTTCGCGCCTGAGCAACGGCTTATCGGGCAGGCAATGCCGGCACCGCCGCCAGCAGCTCCCGGGTGTAGTCGGGCCCCGGCTGATGCAGCGCTTGCTCGTAGGCCGCGACTTCTACAAATTTGCCAGTCGCGATCTGCTCTGCCTAGTGCGAACTGAGATTTGACTAGCGTGCCGCGAGTGGGAGGACGAATTTCAGCGCGGTGCGCGTCGCGGAGAAGCCGACGACTTTTACGTCTTTCAGGCCTGCTTTGCGGCCGGCGGCGATTACCTCGTTCTCGGTGATTGTTTTTTGTCCCTTGGGATAGACAATCCACAGTGCGGTTGCACCCTTCAGAGACTTCGCAACTTTCGCGACACCAGAAAGTGTTCTCACCGAATCGGCAGCGAAGAAAATCGTATCGGAGTCAGCCGAAACTTTGCCCTGACTCACAGCGCCAGCAAGCGGTTTGAGTTCCTCAAGAAAATCTGCATCGCAAGTGCCGAGTAAAGAAACTTTGGTTCCAAGTTTCAAACCAATCTTTTCGATTCGCGATTTCGGATGAAGGATCTTCTCGCGCCACTTCTCCGCGGCGGGACCAATCTCGAAGACGGCCAATCCGTTCGCGGTCTCCAGGCGCAGTTCGCCGTCAACCGCTTTTGCCGACTTGATCGTCGCAAACGGAATCTTCAAGCGGAACGCGCCGCGAAAAAGGACTTCGCTGGTTTCGAGCAGCGCTTTCCCTTCGGACGTTTCCTTGCCGAAGCGCACCGTGCATTTCAGTTCGTTGCCCACGGGTCACTCTCCGACGCGCGGCTCTTCGCCAAATTTTTTCGCCAGCGACTTCAAATAAGTTTCCATCGTGCTCGTCTGGCTGAACACAAACCGCGACATAAACCGGAAAAACGGATTCGTCACGTAGCCTCGTTCCGTAATCCGCAGAGTTGCTCCATCAGCCACCGGCGCAATCTCGAACGTCCATGTTCCGCCGAACGGCAGTTTCGGATCGGCAATGCGCGTCACCAATTTTTGTGGCGGCGTCATCTCGACCGTCTCGAACGGAATTTTCCCGTCGCTCGTTATTTCCAGGTGCGCCGGCAACCCATTGCGATCCGGCAAATGCACCACGCTCTTCAATCCCTCGCGCCAACTCGGCATCGTGTCCACATCGGTGATCGCTTTCCAAATCGTCTCGGGCGGCTGGCCGTAACGTCCAATGCGTGTCGCCACATGATCGCGAGGCAGCAGCCAACCAATCACGGTAACGAGAATCACCAAGCTGAGCAAAACCAGAAACGCCCACAAAACGATTTTCATCGCTCACCTCGTTGCAAGAATTAAAGCGCTTTGTCCCATGGATGAGCAAGCGTTCTGCTTCGTGCCTGGCGGCTACTCTGGAGCGCGATGAGCACAACCTGCGCCATCGCTTCTTGGAGAATCCCGCGAAGCCGCTAGAATAGATGGCTCACTCTTCACCATGGCGACCGCGACGACACCCCGTGTGGACTGGACGCTGATCTGGGCGCAACGCGGCTTCCGCTATTTCTTCACGGCCATGTTCGTCTCGCTCTTTGGCAGCGGCATGAACTTCGTCGGTGTCAGCTGGTACATCATGGCGGCCACGCACTCGACGGTGAAAGTCAGCTTGCAGGTAATCGTCGTCACGCTGCCAGGCCTTTTCATTCCCTTTCTCGGCGGCGTGCTCATCGACCGCTTCGATCGCCGCTATCTCGGCGTAGTGCTGGACCTGGTTCGCGGCTGTTTCGTCCTGGCCACCGCCTACATCGCCTGGAGCGGCCATCTCCAACTTTGGCATCTCTACGCCATGACGCTCATCACCGGCATCGGCTCCGCGATGTACTGGGCCACCGTTAACGCCCTCGTCCAGGAAGTCATTCCGCCGAGCCAGTTCACAGGAGCCAACGCCGCCGTCCTCGTTGGCGTACAAAGCGGCATGCTCATCGCCGGCTCTTTCGTCGGCTTTCTCTACGACCGCGCAGGCATAGCGGGCATTCTCATCATTGATGGCCTCACCTACTTTGTCTCCGCGTTCTGCCTCTATGGCGTCCGCAGTGGCTACGTCAGTCCCCGCGACCATCTGAAATATCCGCGCGAATATTCCGAAGCGACCGAAGCCACCGCCGAAGCGCTCGAGTCAGGCGAAAATCCCGAAGTCGCCGAAGCCGGCCTCTCGCTCGCGGTCTACGCCGATTTGAAAGAGGGCTTTGCGTACCTCAAACAACAACCACTTGTGCGCTCGCTCGGCGTCACGCATTCGATCATGATGGCCGGTGTCGTCAGCGGCAACGTCGTCCTTGTCGCCCTGGTCAACGACATTTTGCACTCGGGCGCGCGCGGCCTCGGCTTTCTCGAAGCCGGCTGGGCCATCGGCGCCATCACTGGCGGGTTCATCGTCAGCCAGTTGCGCAACTCAGTGCGAATGCCGCTCTACGTCGCGGTTTGCGCCGTGCTGGCCATCGGCCACATGGCCACGCCCTTCGTCGCTTTTCTCGTGGGCGCGGTCGTGCTGCAAGCGATCTTCGGACTGTGCCGCGCCATCGGCGGCGTCACCGCTCAGTCCGGGCTGATGTCCATCGTTCCGCGACACTTTATGGGCCGCACGCAATCCGCTATGGCCATCTTCACAACGTGCGTGCAACTCACGATGAGCATAGCTCTTGGCGTGGTCGCGCAAGGCGTCAGCCTGATTGCCGGTTACGCTTTGCTCGCTCTTCTCTACGCCGGCGCCACGCTCTCCGCCTCCCGCGCGCGCCAGCTCATGCGTTAAAATCTAGCGGCATCTCGTTCGATGTGTGAGGCCACCATGGAAATCCCCACGATCCAGCCGTTTCTCCATTACTTTGGAAACGTTCGCGAGCGGACCATGCGTGTCGCGCGTTGCATACCGCCGGACAAACTCGACTGGACCCACGCGCCCGGCAAATTCACGCTCGGTGATCTCTTGCGGCATCTTGCCGTCGCGGAACGCTACATGTGGGCCGAAAACGTGCAGTGCCGTCCCGCCCGCTACTCCACTCACGGCAAAGAACTCGCCGACGGTTATGAAAACGTGATGGCCTTCGTGGAGCGGCTGCACGCCGAATCGATGGAGATTTTCGCGCGGCTCACCGACGAAGATCTTCAGCGCAAATGCAAGACTCCCGACAACACGTCCATCACTACCTGGAAATGGCTTCGCCTCATGCCAGAACACGAAATCCATCACCGTGGGCAAATTTATCTTTATCTCGCAATGTTGGGCGTAAAAACGCCGCCGCTCTATGGCCTGACCTCCGAGGAGGTCCGAGCGCGCGCCGTGATGGATTGAAGCGCCCCGGAATTCTATTGAAGCTAGCCGAATAAAAGTTGAGCGAGCCGCTGAGAAAAGCGGCAGCCGAGCTGCCGCACTCCAAATTCAAGCAGGCTTGGGGACAGGTTCCGCCGGAGCAGGCGGCGTCGGAGCGCTCGGCGGCAAGACAGCGTTCTGGCCCAACAGGTCCACGGCAGCTTGATTCAGTTTCGCGCGCAACTGATAACGTTCATTCGCCCGCGTAATATATCTCACCGCGATTTCCACGCCGCCGACGACCGGCTTCACGCTGATTGCAGGAGCAGCGGTCAGCGTGTGCGCCGTGTCGCGCGAGCGAGTTACGCCCTGCCATTCCTTCTCGGCTTGTTTTGCCGTCTCCGCGGTCGCTTCCTGCACTTTCTTCTGGATGGCATCGACAACCGGATAAGGATCGCGCCCCGCAGGCAATACCACTTGCAATTCATCCCACAACCACTGGCCGGAAGTCGAAAAATTAAAGTAGTGCCCTTCAATCGCAAAGCTATTTGTAAACGTCACGCGCCGCCCAGTCGGATGGCCGGAGTCCGTCCAATTGCCGGTCTCCAGCAGCACCGTATGAAACATCCCGAGCTCGACGACTTCGCCGGTCACACCATTAATCTCCACCCAATCGCCCAGCCGAATGCCATTCTTTCCCATCAACACAAACCAGCCCAGAAATCCAACAATGAAATCCTTCAACGCAACGGTGAGACCCGCGCCGGCGAGCCCAAGAAATGTGCCCAGCTGACTCGGCGGCCCGAGAATCACCAGCAAAATCAGCAGCACGGCGAGTACCTGGATCGACACGCGCGTCACGGTTCGCAACGTCTCCACTTGCCGGCGATCCAGTGCAGTCTTTCCCAGCAGCTTCTCCAGCCAGGTATCGAAAAAGACGCCTATCAACAGGATGCCAAGAATGACGATCAGACCAATCAGTGCGCGGTGAACCACCGTTTTCTGATTCCCGGCGATCACCTGGATCCATTTGCCATAGTTATCGGCGAGCTGTTTCTGGTCGTCCATTCTCTTGTCGAGCGACGCCATAGCTTTCTGCTGGCCCGATCGTCTCTTCGACGCTTTCACTAGCGCCGCGGCATCGTCGTGGCTCAGCTTCGATTGCCCGGCGCCGTTCCCCGCTGCTTGACTTGTGTTTGCCGCACCGCTCGCTTGCGCTGAACTGTTTTTCCCGGCATTAAACTCCGCTTCGACTTCATTGTGTCTCGCCGAAAGCGAAGCCGCTGCCGACTCCGCCGCTTGTTTCGCTTGCCACAAGACCAACTGTTTTTGATGGAGCGTCATCCATTGCTGGAACAGGTGAATTAATCCGGCCTGGTCCACCGTGCCTGTGACGTTTACGCGCAATGCATCCGTGGCTTCCGAAGACGCTTTGTGCTCCTGCATCATTGCCTCGATGCGGCTCTTCGGGTCGCCTCCGGCGCGCTCGAGATCCCCCTTGGCATCGTCCACTTCGTCCTGATGCTCTTCTTGATGAGCCGTCGCCAGGACGAGCTGATCGTCCAACGCATCCTTCCTGGCTCCGGTAGCTTTCGCATCGTCGGCCGTCAAGCGCGCCACCAAGGCATTGTCGGTATCGAGACTATCTTCGGCATTTTTCAATCGCGCCTGAATCTCTTTTGCCTGTGCGCTCAACACCGGCGGGTGGTCTTCCGCCTCGCGCTCCGCCGCCGCATACGCCAGATCCATCTGATGGTCGGCAAGGCGAAGGGCTTCCTTGCCGAACGGCTCTTCCTCCGGGCTCGCCGGCATTTTCGCCAGACGCTGCGCCGTCAGTAGAGGCGATTGGTCCACCAGCGGCGCCTGCGTGGTCGCCGCGCCGTTCCTCACACTCGCCGTCGGCGCTGACCCCGATGGCTGCCCCGTGCGCAGCAGCCCGAACACGCTCGCCGCCAGGAGTACCGCCAACACCACAGCTAAAATCTTTTGTACTGGTTTCATGTTTGTTTTACGGCTGGTTTCATCATCTTAGTATGCTTCCCGCTCGCCACAAACAACTCCTTCGCAAAATTCTGCAGGCGCTAATCTCAACCTCCGCATTGAACTGAAAAAGCCCCGAAACCATCGGAACACGACGAGGCAGTCTTATAGGTTTGTTCCTGGCCGCTCACGCCTGGCAAATAATTGACTGTCTCTTACGCCGACATATGTTTGCCACATGAAGGTTCGAGACGTCATCCGTATGTTGGAACAAGATGGATGGGTACTTGCGAGAATACGAGGGAGCCACCGCCAGTACAAACATCCTGCTAAACTGGGAGTCGTCACGGTCCCCGGAAAGCCCGGAGATGATTTAGCTCCGGGAACCTTGAATAGCGTCTTGAAACAGGCGGGATTGAAGCCATGAAAAAATACTTGATCGTCGTCGAGCCGACACAAACAGGATTCTCGGCCTATTCTCCCGACTTGCCGGGGTGTGTTTCGACCGGTCGCACGCGCGAGGAAGTCGAACAGAATATGCGGGAGGCGATTGCCTTTCATCTCGATGGCTTACGCGAAGAAGGGCAAACCGTCCCCGAGCCACAAACCTACTCCGCGTACGTTGAACTTCCTGCCTAGCTTCCTTGGATCGGCACAGAAGGAATGGAAGAGACCACAATTCTCTATCGCCCGGTCGGAGCGAACGAACTTCACCTAGTTGCAGAGTCTGACTACAGTGCCTTCCCGCCTCGGCTCCCCGGGCAACCAATCTTTTACCCTGTCTTGAACGAAGAATACGCCGCACAAATCGCTCGCGACTGGAACACTAAGAATCCTGCGTCAGCTGCCGGCTATGTGACGCGCTTCGCGGTGAAGACCAGCTATCTTTCGCAATTCACCATACAAAAAGTGGGCGGCGCGCTCCATCTTGAATACTGGATTCCCGCGGAAAAACTGGAGGAGTTCAATCAGAACATCGTAGGCAAAATCGAGGTCATCTCAGAATTCCTCGGAAAATAGAAACGCCCCGATGGCTCGGGGCGTTTCGTTTCTCACATTGCGATTGACGGTTCTTTCTACAAATAATCGCGCGACGGGCCTTCGAGGAAGGCACGGAGTTTGCGTGAACGCGAAGGATGCCGCAGCTTGCGCAGAGCTTTCGCTTCAATTTGCCGGATGCGCTCGCGCGTCACAGCGAACGATTGCCCGACTTCTTCAAGCGTGTGCTCGCTGCCATCATCCAAACCAAACCGCATCTTGATAACTTTTTCCTCGCGCGGCGTCAGCGTCTTCAACACAGACGAGGTCTGCTCCTTCAAATTCAAATTGATCACCGCGTCCGACGGGGAAACCACGGCCTTGTCCTCGATGAAGTCCCCGAGGTGCGAATCTTCTTCTTCACCGATCGGCGTCTCGAGCGAAATCGGCTCCTGCGCAATTTTCAAAATCTTGCGCACCTTGGACACGGGAATGTCCATGCGCTTGGCGATTTCTTCGCTGGTAGGTTCGCGTCCAAGTTCCTGCACCAACTGGCGGCTCGTGCGCACCAGCTTGTTGATCGTCTCGATCATGTGCACGGGAATACGAATCGTGCGCGCCTGGTCGGCAATCGCGCGCGTAATCGCCTGCCGGATCCACCACGTCGCGTACGTCGAAAACTTATATCCGCGGCGCCACTCGAACTTGTCTACGGCCTTCATCAACCCGATGTTGCCTTCCTGAATCAAGTCGAGAAACTGCAGCCCGCGGTTCGTATATTTCTTAGCAATCGAAACGACCAAGCGAAGGTTGGCTTCAATCAATTCCTTCTTCGCCTGTTCCGCTTCGGCTTCGCCGCGGTGAATAAACGTCAGCGTCCGCTTCAATTCGGTGAGCCCGACTTCGCTCGCCTCTTCAATGTCCTTCAACTCGGTCCGCCGCGTGCGCAATTCCTTGCGCGCTTCCGCCGCCACGTCGCCTTTCGCGGCATCCACACGCCGCTCCAAACGCCCCGCTTCGCGTTCCAAAGATTGCAGCCGCTCGACCGTCCCGCGCATTTTGTCGATCAACCGCTTTTTCTCAAACGGATTGAAATCAATCCCGCGAATCTCCACCGAAATCTCGACACGCGTGCGCGACACCGCCCATTTCGCCTTCATGTACGGCCGCTTCTTCGCCTTCGGCGTGCTCTCCAGTTTTTCCGCTTGCTTCAACGCCAGGTCATACAGCTTCGCAATTTTGTCGATGTACTTGAGCGTCTGCTTCGTCTTGTTCGCGATCTTCTCTTCGGTCAGCTCTTCGTCATCAAACTGCACGATCTCTTTGATTGACCGAGCGCCCTTGCGCAAATCCTCGCCCACCGCGATCAATTCCTTAATCACGATCGGCGACCGCGTGATCGACTTCATCACCACCAGCTGCCCGCGCTCGATGCGCTTCGCGATGGTCACTTCGCCTTCGCGCGTCAACAGCGGCACGGTGCCCATCTCACGCAAATACATGCGCACGGGATCGTTCGTCTTTTCCAGCGACCCCGGCGTCAAATCCAGATCGCTGCCGCCCTCGTCCGAATGTGCCTCGTCCTTGACGACGGCATCGCGGTCGCCAGCCTCCGAGGACACTTCCACCGCCCGCGCTGCCTTCGCCGACGCCTGGTCCTCGTAAATCTCGATCCCGTTTCGTTCAAATGTCGTGAGAAGGTCGTCGATCTCTTCCGAAGAATGCACTTCCGCCGGAAGCGAATCGTTCACTTCGTCGTAAAGCAGGTACCCGCGCTCTTTGCCTACGGCAATGAGCTGCTTTACCGCATCATATTTTTCTTCAAGCCCTACAGCTGCCACGAATTCCTCCAAACTTCCAGGCGCAATCTCAAAAGCGGCCGGTCATGGCCGCTGAAAATTTTTCACGCAAAGGCGCAGGCAGTATGCCACGCTGGCGCAGTCAACTCCACTGCGGTCACCGAAAAGAACTGTGGGGAATCCCCCACCAGATCACTCGTGTTTTTGTGAATTCCTCTATGGTACGCCGCGCCGACTGCTTGCCGTTCGCCCTGCACTTCGCCCGTTGCCCGCCCTCAGAGTACGGCCCCGCCGACTCTAAGTACATCTATATAGATGCAGTTAGGTGCCAAACCGTTACCCGTGAAACCCTACCACGCTACACGTTTAACTCCATCCCCGTCAACATTTTAATCAATGGAAATCTGTGGAAGAAAGCGGGCGAGCAGCTCGGTCGTATACGTGGTCCACAAATTGCCAGGTTCGGCGCCTATGATCCGAATTAACCACTGGTCAGTGATACCTCACATGAAAATCTCTTCGCAATGTTGCGAACGAGCGCGAGAGGCGTACACTGAGCACCATTCTCGAACTCTAAATAAACATCCCAATTTTGGTCGACGGAGGCAATCATGGGCTGGAACCTCAACGACTTGACCGTTACCACCGGGGCTCCCACTGCTGCCGCCCAGCCAACGATTGGATATGCATTTATCGCTCAGCATACGCAGCATGTGAACTTTCCAGGCGTCCTCGGCAATGTTCAGGAGCTTTGGTGGGACAGTCCGAGTGGCTGGCATCAGAACAACCTGACCGCCGCCGCTGGCGCCCCGAAAACCAGCGCCAATCCGACCGGTTATGTCTTTGACGCCCAAGGCACCCAGCATGTGAACTATGTTGGCGTAGATTCACATGTCTACGAGCTTTGGTGGGATACCGCTGGTTGGCATTACAACGACTTGACCGCCGCCACGGGAGCTCCACTTGCCGAGGCTAACCGGACGCGGTTGGGTACATGTTCCCCTCCCAAGGTACCAGCTATTTTCGCAACGACCATTAGTCGTTAACAGTGCCTATCGGGCCGCCGCGAGTCGGCGCATCAGGTCCTGCTTTTTCTCGAGCAGCCCGCGCATCTCCGACACCGGGGGATTGGACTCGATGCTCCGCTGCACGTCCGCCAGCTCCCGCTCGGCTTGCCGGTGCTGCAGGGCCTCGACGCAGCTGACTGCCTCTTCCCAGGTTGGCTCGCTGGCTTCCTCGAAGAGAATCTCGAAGAGTATGCGCCGGTCGCGTTCTTCGAGTTGCGCGGCAACTTCCGTTGCCTGCATCGGTTCGTCGGCCAGGCTCGCAACGATCAGAGCCGCGAAAACCTTCTCGGTCTCGAGCCCATGATAAAGCTGGGCCCCCTGGAGCCGTTGAGCCAATTCGCGCCGAAAGCCCTCTGCCTCCGCCAGCATCCGAATCAATCGCCGCTCCACTGGCTTTGCCGAGCGGCCCACCAGCTCGGGCTGAATCTTCAATTCGCTGTGACGTTGCGTAGCTGCTTTGCTCAACGCCGCGCGCAACACCGGCTCGTCCAGGTGAAGCTGCTGCGCAATCCGCGTCGCCCATTCCGATCGAAGAATGGTGTTTGGAATTTTCTGGACGTAGGGCAGGAGAAAATTCACGGCGCGCCGCTTCCCTTCGCCAGTCGTCAAATCCATCTTTCGCGCGCGCGCGATCAAGTAGTCCACGTACGGCGGCGCATCTTTCAGCAGCTTGGTGTACTCCTCGATGCCCCGCTCTCGGATAAACAAATCCGGATCGGCCTTTTTGTCGCCGACGGGCGGCAGCGCCAGCACGCGCACCTCGAAATCCTGTTCGAGCAGAAGCGACACGGACCGCTCTGCCGCCAACTGCCCCGCGTTGTCCGGGTCATAGTTAATAATTACGCGCTTCGTAAAACGGCTCAGCAATTTGATTTGCGGCTCCGCAAGACTCGTCCCGCAGCTCGCCACGACGTTGCTGATGCCCGCGCGCGCCACGGCAATCGCATCCATGTAGCCTTCGACCAGCACCGCGAAATCCGACCGCCGCAGCGCTTCCTTTGCGCGGTCCATATGATACAAAACGTTGCTTTTCGAGTAGATCGGAGTCTCCGGGGAATTTAGATATTTCGGCTGGTCATCGCCCAGCGCCCGCGCGCCGAACGCCACGATCTTTCCCGAGTCGTTCGCGATAGGAAACGTAATGCGTCGCCGGAATCGGTCGAACAATCGGCCGGCCTGTTCGCCGCGCGATATCAATCCGGACTCAACCAGCAATTTCTCCGGATATTTCTTTTTTAGCGCGCGCAGCAATGCATCTCCGTCGCTCGGCGCATAACCGATTCCGAACCGGTCAATCGCCTTGTTATCGAGGCCGCGGTCCTCAAGATAAGCGCGCGCCGCCTTTCCTTCGAGCGTTCCGGAAATCTGTTTCGTGAAAAATGTTTGCGCCTCGCGATGCATCTCGACCAGCTGGGCTCGCTGCTGATTTTCCTGGCGTTCTTCCGGTGACCGCTCCCGAGGCCGCGGTATCGCAATCCCGCACTTCTCCGCAACGGTGCGCACCGCTTCGGGAAACGCGGACTTCTCCATGTCCATCACAAAACTAAAAACGTCGCCGCCCTTGCCGCACCCAAAACAATAAAAAATCTGCTTCAGCGGCGACACCGTAAACGATGGAGTCTTTTCTTGATGGAACGGGCAAAGCCCGCTGAAATCTTTCCCAGTCTTCTTCAGGCGAACGTATTCGCCCACCACGCGAACTATGTCCGCCTGCTGCTTCACCCGCTCCGCGAATGATCCCGCCTCTGCCATTGTTCCTTACGATCGCAATTCTACAACGGTGATCGCCTTGCCGCCGTGTTCTTCGGTCTCGAACGAGGTTCGTTGGACGAGCGGATGCGACTTGAGGAATTCGCCGAGGCCCTTGCGCAGCGCGCCAGTTCCGTGGCCGTGGATGATGCGCACGCGTGTTTGATTGGCGAGCGCGGCTTCGTCCAGATATTTATCAACGCGCTCGGTTGCTTCTTCGACGCGCATGCCGATCACGTTGATCTCGCCGGAGGCTGCGCCTTCGCCGGGCTGCGATGTCACGGTGACACTCCCGCGGCCCAGCGAATGTAAGGGCGGGACTTGCCCCACCCGTTTTGCTTCCCCGGCGTCCACCTGCTCGACGCCGGTAATTTCATCGACCGCAACTTTCATCCGGAGCGGACCGGCTTCGATTTCGACGGACGAACCCTCCAGTCGGCGAAAAATGACTGGCTTGCTGAAGCCGCGGACGCGAATTCGCGCGCCTGGCTGCAGCGCCTCCGCACGAATCGGCTCCTGGGTCGCAGACGAAGTGCCCAAATCCGCTTGCGAATCAGAAATGGTCTGCACCAGAGCGGCGTTGAGCTCTTCGCGTGCTTCGCTGCGGATGTCCTGGCCTTTGCGCCTCGCGGTTTTTTCGAGCGACGCGCGCAGTTCGCGTTCTTTGACGGCGTCGATCACGCGTGCAATATTTTCATCGAAACGCTTCTGCATCTCGGCAAACTGGGCTTCGAGTTCCTTGATGCGTTTTTGTTGGCGCTCTACCCACTCGGTGCGCAGCTTCTTGCGTTCCTCTTCGAGCGCGCGGCGCTCTGCCGCCATCTGCTGCTGCATGCGGTCGAGTTCATCGCGGCTGCGGTGCAAGTAGGCGATCAAGTCCGCAGCCTCGCGCGATTCCGGCGTCAACAAGGCCCGCGCTCTCTCAATGATAGAGGCCGCGATGCCAAGTCGTTGCGCAATCGCGATCCCGCTCGAACCGCCGGGCACGCCGATCATCAGGCGGTACGTCGGCCGCAATTCCACGTCGTCAAATTCCACCGCGGCGTTTACCACGCCGGGTGTCGTCGATGCGTAGGTCTTCAGTCGGTCGTGATGGGTCGTCGCCAACACGATGCAATTCTTGGCGCGAAATTCATCGAGCAGCGCCACGGCCAGCGCGGCGCCTTCTTCCGGGGCGGTTCCGGTGCCCATTTCGTCGACGAGCGCCAGCGATTGCGGCGTGGCCAATTCCAGCATGGTCTTCAAATTCAACATGTGGGCCGAAAATGTTGAAAGGTCCGCTGCGATGGATTGTTCATCGCCGATGTCCACCAATACGCGGTCAAAAACCGGCAGAACAGCGCGCTGCGCCGCCACGGGAATGCCGGATTGCGCGGAAAGCGCAGCGAGTCCTGTCGTTTTCAACGCCACGGTTTTGCCGCCGGTGTTCGGTCCGCTGATGACCAAGACTTTTTCCGCGCCGCCGAGCGCGAGCGACATCGGCACGATGGCGCGGTCTTCGCGCCGCAGCTTGTCTTCGAGCCCCGGATGCCGCGCATCCACCAAACGCAATTCTGAAAGCTCAGAAAACTCCGGCATGGCCGCATCGAAATCGCGCGCAAATCGCCCGCGAGCGAACAGACCGTCCAGCTCAGCGATAGTTTCCTCTGCGGCGAGTAAAGGGCCGCGAATCAACTGCAGCCGCTCCGTCAATTCGCGCAGAATTCTTAGAATCTCCGCCGCTTCGTCTTCGGCAAACTGCACCAGTTGATTATTCGTTTCGACTGTCTCAAACGGCTCCAGAAAAACTGTCTGTCCCGTGCCGCTCGCGCCGTGCACAATTCCCGGAACGGTTCGCCGGCTCTCCGCGCGCACCGGAATTACAAATCTTTCGTTGCGAAGCGTAACGTAATCTTCTCCAGCCTCCGCGTTGCGTGAACGCAGGATTTGCTTCAGCGTCTTCTGAATTGATTCTCGAGTCTGCGTGATGCTCGCGCGAATGCGCCGCAGCGCCGTCGATGCATCGTCGCTGATTTCGCCATTTGGCAGCACGCAGCGCCGGATGGCCCCGAGCACCTCGCGAAAATCCCCGAGTGAAGCCGCGCGAGCAACCAACAAAGGAAATTTCGACGCATCTTCGCGGAATTGCCCGCGCAACCATCCCGCAGTCTCGAGCAGCGAGCCGGCGCTCAGAAGTTCTTTCGCATCCAGAACGATTCCTGGCCCTTCGATTTTTTCGAGCCATCCCTGGGGATCGGCCAGCCCGCCAAATCCCAGTTCGCCGCCGCCGCGCAGCCACTCGCGCGCTTCGCGAATCAGCGCAAACGCCGCCTCCAGCGCGGCGCGATTCGTTCCGAATTCCAGTGCATCGATCGCACGCCGCCCCGGTGCGCACGTCGTCCTCAGCCGCAGTAACTCACGCAGCTTGTCGAACTCAAGTACATCCTCCGCGGTCCGTGACATTTTATTTTTTACTATTCCAGGCTGTTTTTCAGCTGCTTCATTTCTGTTTTACCTGTTCGTGCTCGTGTGCAGGAGTCGCTGCTCCCTCGTCAAATTCCTCAATCATCGCCGCACACAGTCCGTTCAGCGCGTCGGCGGCTTCATGGCCCTTTCCGCCCTGGTTGTTGCTGAGGAACGAAAAGATCAGACGGCGGCCGCTCGGCGTTTCCGCGAAACCGGAGAGCGTCCGCACATGCTCGACCGAGCCCGTCTTCGCGTGGATTCGCCCGGCCGCCACTGTGCCTTTCATGCGGTCTTGTAGCGAACCGTCGATGCCCGCCACCGGCAGCGAGGCATAGTACGGTGCAAACCACGACTGCCCCTGCGCATACTTGAGCAGAGTCACGACGGCGCGCGGCGTGACCAAGTCGTGCCGCGAAAGTCCCGACCCATCTGTCTGTATGACATCATCCGGGGCGATTCCCGCAGCGGCATAAAAATCCTGCGGAGTCTTCAATATCTCCTCCGGCGTGCTCCACAAACCGTTTTGTCGCGCCGCCGTTCGCAGCAGCATCTCGGTGTGCAGGTTCTGGCTGATTTTGTTGACGAGTTTCACGGAATCGCCGAGCGGCACGGAGACATGTTCCGCGAGAACGGTACGAGGAGTTACATCCGTCTCCGCGACATGAACGGCGCGGATTTTTCCATCGAGCTTCACGCCGCGTTCGGTAAGCAACGCGGACAGCAGCGACGCCGCGTGCTGCGCCGGTTCCTCGATAGCGAGCACGAGTTTCCGGGGAGCGCCTTTTGCCGGCAGCGTGCCTCGCACCACCACAAGATTCGCTCCCGGCTCGCGCGTGAGCGTCAAATCTGATTTCACTTCCGGCGCGGAAGTTGTCACGTCGTTCTGCAATGTGAAGTCCGGGGTCAGCGGAGCAACCGATGCCTGCACCGGATCCCCCATTTTCTCACCGGGCGTCAGAGTGAGCGCCACCGTGTTGTCATCTACGACGATCGCGGAAATGGCCGCGCCGTACTCCCAGACCATGTCGTCGATTTCCCAGCCATTGGGATAGCGCTCGCGAGGAAAGTAGCTGTCGTCGCCAATCACATCGCCGGAAATTTCTTTCACGCCGCGCGCCAGCAGGGCGTCGGCCAGCTTGGCCAGCACTTTTTCCGGCGGGCCGTCAAATTCTTCCTTTAGCTCGTAAGGAAATTTGCGGTTCGAAAGATTCGGATCGCCTCGCCCGACGAGCACGACGTCGCCAGAAAGCGTGCCGCCAGGAGAGAGCGTGCCGCGCGTCTCGAGAGTGGTGTGAAATTTATAGTCCGGCCCTAGCTTGGCCAGAGCCAGCGCGGTGGTAAAGAGCTTCATGTTCGAAGCCGGCACAAAATAACTGTTGGCGTTTTTCTCGAAGAGGGTTTCTCCCGTCTGCGCGTCAACGATGAGAAGTCCCCAATCGCCTTTACTCGAAGGCGCGGCGTCAAGCAGCGTCTCTGCCCGCCCGCCAAATCGCGCAGCGGCGGCGGCCCGCTTGGGAGAAAGCTCTTCGCGCTTCCCGTCGTGCTTTGTCACGCAGCACGCTTGTTCTCGCCCTTGACCGGATTGCGCGTGTCCGCGGACTGGTGCGGCCAAAACACAAAAGGTCATTGCCGCTGCCATCGCCACTGCCGGCCATTCAAACGCATTTCTAGAACCCATGTTTCCTTTGCCTATAAAACGCTGCATCTGAAAGTATAGTCGAAAGACCGCGCAACATTTTCTCCGCTCAAAACATCCGCGGGAATGCCACGAGGAATAGAGACCAGGGTCATAGTGTTCCATTACAAACTCCAGGTTGCGCACAAACCACGGGCAACCTATCATTACTCAGCCCAGTAAATTTCAGCGAGGTGAAATTTGATTAAGCGAATTAGCTCCTGCCTCATGGCGTTGGCGATGATCGCCCCGCCGTTGCTCTCCGTGGTAGACCGAAAAGAAGCCGAACGGCTTGAAAACTGCGGCGCGGTGATGAAGGAAATTATGGATATCCCCGATGACATTCCTCAGGATCTCATCGACAAAGCGGAATGCATCATCGTTTACCCTTCGGTTCTGAAGGCCGCCTTTATCGTCGGCGGAAGCTACGGCCGCGGCTCGATGACGTGCCGCACCGGTGAACACTACACCGGCCCCTGGAGCGCACCCTCGATGATGGCCCTGGAAGGGGGAAGCATCGGTTTCCAAATCGGCGGGCAGGCGACCGATTTCGTCCTGCTGGTGATGAATCCGCGCGGTGCACACTCCATCCTCAAGAGCAAGGTGAAGCTCGGAGCGGACGCTTCCGTTGCGGCCGGGCCAAAGGGCCGAACAGCGAGCGCCGAATCAGACGCAACACTGCGCGCCGAAGTCCTGAGCTACTCCCGCTCTCGTGGCCTGTTCGCTGGCATCTCGCTGGAGGGATCGACGGTTCGCCCCGACGATGACGCCAACGAGCGCGTTTACGGAAAGAATTTGAGCGCGGAGGACATTATCTTTAAGGGCGCGGTCGCTGTGCCTCCTCCGGCGCAAAAACTGATCGCGTATCTCAACCGAAAGTCTCCGAAGAATATGTCTGATCCCAACTCGTTGAAGGAATAACGCGAACAAAATCAAAGCGCTGCGAAGACCCCGGCGACCGCTGGGGTCTTTGTGTTCTTGGGGGTGGGAACGGAGCACAAAAGGTACTTGACTGCACGCCATAAATGACCTACAGTCATTTATGAACTATGGTCAAGAAACCAAATTCGAACAATCCAGCAACTCATCGCTCGCCTGCTGGAAATTCCCACGGCCGCCGCGAGCGGCGCAGCGTGGAAACGCGCGAGAGCCTCTTCCGCGCCGCTCTCGATCTCTTTGCCAGAAAAGGGTTTACAGAGACGACCGTCGAAGACATTACGGAAGCCGCGGACGTCGGCAAAGGCACCTTCTTTAACTATTTTCCCAGCAAGGATCATATTCTGCTGGCCTTTGGCGAGATGCAGCTCGTGAAGCTCGAGACTGCCGTGGCAGAAGCACGCACGGGCCAAGAACCCATGACCCAGTTTCTCCGTTCGCTAGGCGTGCGCATGACGCAGGAGCCTACTCGCCATCCTGGCATCATCCGAACTCTTCTGCAGGCGTATCTCTCTACCACTCCGGTCCGCGAGGCGATGATTGACTTGCAAAAGCGCATCCACGCCCTGCACACCGAGATTGTTCGCCTCGGCCAGGAGCGCGGCGAGATTCGCACGGATTTGCCTGCCTCCGAGATCTCGCAAGTTTTCCGGCAGACCATTTTTGGAACCCTGTTGATGTGGTCGCTTCACGGCGACGCGACGTTGCATCCCCGGATGGAATCCGCGTTCAACGTGCTGTGGTCCGGACTGGCCCCGCGCAACGCGGAGGTTTCCCGGCCCGAAGCCGCCTTGGCCGGGGTTCCGCCTTTTACATGCGGAGATTGAGTTTATGAATCGCAACCGCATCCTGATCATCCTCCTCGTCGCCGCCGTCCTCGGCGGCACCGCGGTTTACGCGACGTGGTTCCGGCGCGATAACACGCTGCAAGGATCCGGCACCGTGGAAGCTCGTGACATTCGCGTGGGCTCGAAAGTCGGAGGCCGCATCGACAAGGTTCTGGTGCGTGAAGGCGACCGCGTCCAGCCAGGCCAGACTCTGATCACCTTCGACGACAAGGAATTGCTTGCCTCTCTCGATCAGACGCGCGCCGCAGCCGAGAAAGCACAGCGCGGCTATAGGCCCGAGGAAATCGCGGAAGCCCGCGCCGCAGCGGCGCAAGCCAAGGCCGATTATGAACTGCGGTTGAACGGCTACCGAAAGGAAGATATCGCGGCAGCGCAGTCCGACGTCGAGCGAGCTGCTGCCGACGAAGCTCGTGCGCGCCTGGATTTTCAGCGTTACGAAGCGCTGGCGCAGAAGGATCTCGTCTCGAAACAGCAGCGCGACACCGCCGAAGCGAATTGGAAGATGGCGCTCGCGCAGCAGCAAAACTACCAGCACAAGCTCGACGAACTGAGGCGCGGCTATCGTCCGGAGGAAATCGCCTCCGCGGAAGCGCACTACCGGGAGACCCAGGCCACTCTTGAAAAATTTGAAAAGGGCAACCGGCGCGAAGATGTCGAGCTTGCCAAAGCCGCTTACGCGTACGACGAAGCGCGCTTCCGCGAGCGCCAAGTGACCGCGCCATCCGCAGCGATCGTCGAGGTTCTTGATGTTCGCCCGGGAGACATCATCGCGCCGAACACGCCTGTGGCCACGCTCCTCGAGCAGGATCAAATCTATGTGCGGATCTATATTCCCGAGACGGAGCTGGGCCGCGTGCAGCTGGGCCAGAAGGCGGAAGTGCGCGTCGATTCTTTCCCGAAAACCGTGTTCGAGGGTGTCGTGGAACAGATTAATCAGCAGGCCGAATTTCTTCCGCGCAACGTGCAGACGCGCGAGGAACGTGTCCACCAGGTCTTCGGCGTAAAAATCCGCATCAACGATCCCGCAGGCCACGTTCTTGCAGGCATGGCCGCCGACGTGAAATTGAAAGCGGAAAATTAACCCGTGCCGTCTTCCCCGCAAAATCCCGCCGACGCTTCCATTTGTGCGGAGCATCTAGTCCGGCGTTTCGGCAAATTTACCGCAGTGAACGACGTGAGCTTCCGCGTGGAGAAAGGCGAAATTTTCGGATTTCTCGGCCCCAACGGCAGCGGCAAGACTACCGTCATCAAAATGCTCACGGGCCTCTTGCCCCTCAGCAGTGGGGCCGCTCGCGTGGAAGGACTGGATGTCCGCGTGGATTCGGAAGTGGTCCGCGAGCGCATCGGGTACATGTCACAAAACTACAGTCTCTATCAAGACCTCACGGTCGCGGAGAATTTGCAGTTCTACGGGCGCATCTATAGCCTCGATCCGGCTCGGCTGAAACGACGCATCGAGGAAATCGTCCAGCTCAACGGCCTCGCGCCCTACATGAATCGGTTGTCGGCACAGCTCTCTGGCGGGTGGAAACAACGCCTGGCTCTTGGCTGCGCTATGCTCCATGAGCCCAAGCTGCTTTTCCTTGACGAACCAACCGCTGGAATCGACCCCGTAGCGCGGCGCCAGCTTTGGGATCTCCTCTTTGAACTATCCGGACATGGCATCACATTTTTCGTCACCACGCACTACATGGACGAAGCCGAGCGCTGTAGCCACGTCGCCTACATTTATTACGGCAAGATCATCGCCGACGGCACGCCGAATTCGCTTCGCGAACTTCCCGACGTTCAGCCGCTGGGAACGATACGCGTGGAAATTACGACGCCTGAAGTAACTCGCGCGCTTCGCTTCGCCCGCCAGATTCCCGGCATTCGCAGCGCCACTATTTTCGGCCAATCCATCCATGCCCTGATGGATGACCACCTCGATCTCCACGATCTTCGCGAGCAGCTCTTAAAGAACGGCATTGCCGTGGCCGAGATTCGCCCTCTCGCTCCCAGTCTCGAAGACGTCTTCGTGGAGCTCACCAATAAACACCAAGCTATTTTGGAGGCGGCCAATGCGTGACATGTTCCGCGGTGTCGGCGCCGTTTTTTACAAGGAGGTCCTCCACGTGCGCCGCGATGCAGGAACACTTTTTTTCTCACTAACCATGCCGCTGTTGCAGATGTTTCTGCTGGGCTTCGCGATCGATACCAATATTCGCCAGATCAACACCGTCGTTTACAACGCCGACGACCGCCGCGAGAGCCGCGAATTGCTGGACCGCTTGAAAAATTCCGATACGTTTCATGTCATCCGCTACGTCGAGAACGACCACGATCTAAACGACATGATTATCGCGGGCAAGGCGCGCGTAGGAATAAAAATCCCGGTTGATTATTCCGATCGACTCCTCCACAACATGAGTGCGCAAGTCCTGGTGCTCATCGACGGCTCCGATTCTTCGGTCGCCGGCCAGGCTATTAACGTCACCAACGCCATCGGCCTCGACGAGTCCCTGCGGCGCGTTCTCCAGGACCGCGCCACGTTCGCCGTTGACATGCGGCCGAAGCTGCTCTTCAATCCGGATTCACGGTCGCCGAATTTCTTTCTTCCCGGCCTCACTGCCATCATGCTGCTGAACGTCACCACGTTTCTCACGGCGTTTTCCATCGTTCGCGAGAAAGAGCGCGGCACACTCGAGCAGCTCTTCGTCACGCCGGTGCAGCCGTTCGGCCTTCTTCTCGGCAAATTGCTCCCTTATCTGGGCATTGGTTTCTTCGAGCTTTGCCTGATTCTCTTTTTCATGCGCTATGTGTTCCTTGTGCCGATTCATGGCAACGTGGTGTTGCTTTTCGCTCTCTCCTTGCCATATCTTTTTGCAGCGCTGTCACTCGGAATTCTGATTTCCAGCAAAGCTTCCTCGCAGGCAGAGGCCATGCAGCTGGCGTTCTTGCCGATTCTTCCAAGCGTGTTTTTCTCGGGATATATCTTTCCGCGTGAGACCATACCTGCGATTCTCTACCCTCTCAGCTACCTGATTCCGGCCACGTACTTCATCAACATCACTCGCGGAATCATCCTTCGCGGGGCGGGCATCAAGCATCTGTGGACCGACGGCCTCGCTCTTTGCGTCCTTGGCACTCTTCTCCTAGTGATCGCCGCGCGGCGCTTCCGCAATAAAGTCATCATGGCGTAGGGCCAATCCCGGCTTGCTCTTCGGAAGCGGCAGGAACTACTATCGCCAATCCAGTCCAGGATTGAGGTCGCTCGGTGGGCAATCGTTTATCGGGATGGGTCCTACTTCTGTTTGTATCGGTTGTCGCGGGGCTGTGCGCTGTGCGCGAGGGCACACCTGATCCTGTTCCCCCAACTGCATCGCAAGATCTCTTCTCGGCGGAGCGTGCTCTCATTTATTTGAACGCCTTCGCAACGGCGCCGCATCCTGTGGGTTCCGCGGAGCATAATCGCGTTCGCGACTATCTCGTCTCGCAACTCACAACTCTTGGAGTCACACCCGAAGTCCAGCGTACCACCGGCGTCACGCCGCGCTACGAAGTTGCCGGCACCGTAGAAAATATTGTTGCGCGTCTGAAAGGCACAAGCGGCTCGACGGATGCCGTTGCTCTCGTAGCGCACTACGACTCCGTTGCCGCTGGTCCGGGCGCAGGCGACGACGGGGCGGGAGTGGCCGCGTTGCTGGAGACGCTTCGCGCGCTGCGCGCTGGTTCGTCGCTTCGCAACGACATCATCTTCTTGTTTACCGACGGCGAAGAAGACGGTCTGCTTGGCGCTTCCGCCTTCGTCGCGGAAAATCCGACCGCAAAGGATGTGCGCGTCGTCGTCAACTTCGAAGCCCGTGGCAACGCCGGCGAATCGCAAATGTTCGAGACCAGCGCGGGCAATGGGCGGCTGGTGCAAATCTACGCGCAAGCGGCGCCTCATCCTTCTGGTTCTTCGCTCACCTACGAAATCTACAAGCACATGCCCAACGATACGGACATGACTGTGTTCAAAAAGGCTGGCGCAGCGGGGCTCAACTTTGCGTTCATCGGCCATTGGGAGGCGTATCACACGCCGCTCGACAATCCTCAGCTGCTCGATCGCGGCAGCTTGCAGCAGCAGGGCGAAAACGCACTCTCCCTCGCTCGCTCTCTCGGCAACACGGACCTTACGCAACTTCAGGACCGCGACTCGGTCTATTTCTCAGTTCCTGGAAATTTCTTCGCGCATTATTCCAGCCGATTTATCTGGCCGCTCGCGCTTGCATGCGGCGTAGTGCTTTTCGGCATGATCTTCTATGCGAACGGCGCGTGGCAGACGAGTGTGCTCTCCATACTCGCCGGTTTGTTCTTGCACCTCGGTGCGCTTATCTTGTTGTTGTTCGTTGGCTTCGGTTTTGTGCTTGGCATCGACTGGCTTCACGTTCACGCTTTTCCTGAAGGGGGCCTCGAGCAAAACACTTTTTACGTTCTCGGCCTTTTTGCCGTGCTCGCCGCGCTTCTGCTGATGCTTTATGCGCTGTTTCGCAAGAAGATCACCGCGCCGGCAGTTTTTCTAGGCGGCGCACTCTTAATTTTCATCATCGCGCTAGTGACATCTAAATGGCTCCCGGGCGGAAGCTATCTCTTCGTGTGGCCATTGCTTGCCGGTCTGATTGCCACCGGCGCCGCTGCTTTTCGCCCCGCCAATCCTACATTTCTCGAGTTCTGCGTTCTTTACGTATTGAGCCTGCCCGCTCTCCTTCTGTTCGTTCCGCTTCTGAAGGGCTTCTACACCGCGCTCGGGTTTACTACCACGGGCGCTCCGCTATTGAGTGTTGCTTTTGGTTTGTGCTTCCTCCTGCTCTTCCCTTTTCTAGACCCGGTGCTCAAATCCATCGGCAATCTTCTTCCGCTGCTCGTGCTCGCCGGAGGGTTGGTTCTGTGCGCTTACGGCGCGAAAGCCGCGCGCTACTCGTCCGCGCATCCCAAGGCGAATTTGCTCTCTTATGCGCTCGACGCGGATACCGGCAAAGCTCTCTGGGCCAGCTCCGCGAATCGAATCGACTCTTGGACCGCGCAGTACCTTGGCACGTCGCCCTCGCGCGCCAAGCTGCCTGACTTCGTTCCCGACTGGTATCCCATCAAGTTTCTCCAACATGATGCTCCCGCAATCACACTCGCTCCTCCGCTGGCGGAGTTGCTTGAAAACTCCACCGACGGCGCCACGCGCGCGCTTCATCTGCGCATCAGTACACCGCGGCATGCACGCACGCTTCATGTCGGCCTCGCGCAAACAGAAGTTCTCAGTGCCAGCGTCAACGGCCACGACCTCGGCAAACCGTCCGAAGCGCGCTGGCGGCAACCGGGCCATTGGGGGTTCGAGTACGCGAATCCGCCGGTCGAAGGTATCGACCTGCAACTCCGCATCCCAGCGTCGGACCCGATCACTATCGTCGTGGTCGATCGCTCCAGCGGCCTGCCCACTATCCCGGGGGCGAATTTTCCTCCGCGCCCCGCCGATTCCATGCCCGTCCACTCAGGCGACCAAACCATGGTGCGGAAGAGTTTTGTCTTCTAGCGGTTTTGGTTTTTAATCCTCGCGGGAGTACTCTGCTAGTTTGCGTTCGTCTGGCCAGGAGCCGCCGTGATTTGTCCGATCTGTGAAAAACGCAAAGCCGAGAGATTCTGTCCCGCCAAGGGCGAGAAAATCTGCGCCGTTTGCTGCGGCAGGGAGCGCGAAGTTTCCATTGACTGTCCCGCGGATTGTTCTTACTTGGTTGCCGCGCATCGCTATGAGGATGAGCACGAGCGCGAGCTTCCGGCGGGCACGCCGCTCCTCGACGTCAAAGTTCCTCAAGACGTTATCTACGCGCACCAAAATATGCTTTCTGGATTAGCTTTCACCCTCGCGAAATTTTCCGCGGAACATCCTGCGCTGACCGATTCCGACGTTCTTGCGGCACTCCAGGCTCTCGCTGAAACTTACAAAACGCTTCTGTCGGGCATCTATTACGAAAAACCTCCCAACGCTACGCTGCCCCACGAGCTCTACGCCGCGCTCTCCGAATTCCTGAACGAATCGAAGCAGGAAGCCGCTCAGCATCCAGGTTCGTCTCCTTTCGCAGGCGCCGCGCCCATCAAAGACTCCGAAGTTTTCTCTCTACTGGTTTTTCTCTATCGCATGGGCCTGCTGCGGACCAACGGACGTCCCCGCGCCCGCCGCTATACCGAATTCCTTCGCGGGCAGTTTCCCGATGCTCCAGAGCTAAAACACGAAGAATCCCGGATCATCATCCCCTAACGGGTTGGTCTCCGCAGCCGCGGATTCACGCCTACAAAGCTGCACTAACGGTCGCTGACTCCCAGTCGAGCTTCATTTGTGCGCACGGCGTGGTCCGCTGGGAGTCGCGCTGGGGGCGCGAATCGAAACCGTATTTCTGTTTCAGCCGGGCTACACGGTCTGCAATCATTTTTCGATATTTTTCTGGCGCGTAGGCTTCCTTCGCGTACCACTCTTCGTATTGCTTCGTCAGCCGGGGAAACTTCTCGCGCACAAAAGGCAAGAACTGCTTCGCGGAAGATGGCATGAGAAAAAGCACGCCGGAGAAGAACCACTGCGCTCCTGCTTCGTGCACGGCTTCCGCTACGGCTTCGAGTTCGCCCTCGCGGTCGGTAATGCCAGGGATCAGCGGCGAGGCGGAGACGCCGACGCGGAGCCCTGCCTCGCGAAGTAGCCGCACGGCTGCGACCCGCAAATCCGGACGCGGGGCGCGCGGTTCAAGCAATCGAGCAAGCCTTGCGCGCAGCGTCGTAATGGTGATGTTTAGAGAAAGCTCCGAGCGCTCGGCAATTTTCTTGAATATGTCGATGTCGCGTACGATTTGATTCGATTTCGTGATCACCGAAATGCTCAAGCCTTCACGCTTGGCTAATTCCTCGAGGCACGCGCGCGTCACTCCATATTCGCGCTCTGCAGGCTGGTAAGGGTCTGTTGCTGTCCCAATTGCAATGTGTTCTGGCTTCTCGCCGCGCGAACCCTCCGACGCATACGAATATTTGTGCGCAACGTCGTACGCCAGCAGCGGACCGGCATCCTTCTTCACAAAAATCTTTCGTTCGAACTCGCCGCCGTCCAGTTCCATGTATTCGTGCGTGTAGCGCGCGTAGCAATAGACGCACCCAAATTCGCATCCGCGGTAGGGATTGATCGTCCAATCAAAAGGCACGCGTGCCGAATCGCACTTGTTCAGGATCGATTTCACAGGCAGCAAAAAATATTCGGGGCGCTCGGCGGACTTACGGTGACTCTCCGCCGACGGAGAGCATGCTGCGAGGCGGGCAATGCCCACCAGCGGTACGGCTGGCTCTTGGGTCCGGTGATCCGCCTGGCTTTTAAAGCCCTGCGGGACCGCCTCTCGCGAGGTCGGCAGGGGGCAATCCGCCGTGGTGTAACCCGAAGTGCTGCCGCCTGAGCCGTCGACCACCGCGGCTTCCACCTTGTCATGGACATTGTGGATGCCGCCTGGTGAATCGCCGGCCCTTGGTTTTGGGCTTGTCGCATAGGGGCTAACAGGAAAGAGAGTTGCCGTGGATTGTCGAACGCGGCGGCGCGGGATACCAAAAGTCCGCGCCGTGGAGGAAAGAACTGGAGACATAGCCCACCTCGAAGCACAGCGGCAGTATTTCGCTTTTTATTCGCCAAGTCAAGTAATTTTCGCTTTTTATTCGTCCTTACACTCCACTGATTTCCTGTAGTTCACCCCACTCACACTGCCTCTTCGTCCGGATTGTTTGCCACCCGTCCGCAGGGTATCCTGCTCGTTCGGGAGGATCGGCGTGCGACAGTCCCCGTTGGCACGGTTTCTGCTTGGAGCGTCAATCGTCGTTTGTTGGGTACCGGCGCGTACTACGCGCGCCCAGCCACGGCCGCAATCCTGGCAGCAGCCGCCCTCGCAACTGCCGCCCCAGTCGCAGCCACCGGCTGCACAGCCGCCAACCCAGTCATCCCAACCGTCGGCATCTCAGCCAGGCCAAGCAAAGAAGCCGGCCGCCGGGCCTCCTGCCCCCCAATCCACCCATTACCCCATCCTTCTGCTGGTTCAAGGCCCGACCAAGGAAAATGGTGAGACGTGGAGCCTGCGTATCGGGCTAAAGGGACCGGAGCGCCTTGACCGCACCGGCTATCCTCCCATCCCGCTTGAACCGGCCGAGGTCTCCCGCGAAGGCAGCACCGATGCTTGGACGTACCACGCCAAAGACTCGCAGACTGGCGCCGCTGTCTCGGTGCATATCACCCGGGAACCCTGCTCCGATCCAGCCGCCACCGCCAAATTCTCGTTTACCGCGTCCGTCGAGCACGCCCAAATCGGCTCGGCCCAAGGCTGCGCCCGTGTTGCGACGGAACTCTTCCCTAAAATTAACAATCAGCCCACTGATGACGATGACGTTGCCAAAGACAAGCCAGCGCCTCCAACCATCACGCATTTTAAGGCGCCTAGCGCCGTGGCTTATATAAATGCCGCTGGAAAACTGATCATCAAACGGGGCACGGTCGCTAGAACCGTTGTAGCAAAAGGCGGCTACCAGCCGGCTCTTTCACATGATGGAAAGCGGTTGCTCTACACCACCGAAGTACAGGGCGACGGAAAGGGTGGCGAACGCTCGATTTCTCTTTACGATTGGGGGACGGGTAAGTCCACGGAGTTGCTCAGAGGTGCTGTTCGGCAGGCGTTTTGGTCGCCGGACGACACTCGGATTGCATTCCTGAAATTTGATGGCTCGAAATGGCAGGTATGGACCATGCCAGCGGATGCACCCGAAAAAGCGGAGCTCCTCTATCCTGGAGAAGACCTGACCCTGCAGGGCTGGGCGGACGCGCACACAACTCTTGCGGATGACTTGCAGACTGTTTCTTGGATTGGCGATGACGGAACCGTGAAGCAGGCTCTTTCTAGCGCGGACTTGTATGGCAAGGATCAATTCGGATTGTCCAGCGCCAATACTGTGCGAATTCATCCGCTCAATCCGGATTTGCTGCTCGTATCTGCAGAGTGGCTCACGCCTCCGCCCGGTACTCCCAAGGATCCTGGTATGGGGCAAGCTCAGGCATTTTTCCTCTACGAGATCGGTTCAAAACGCCGAGTACTTCTGAGTCCTCTGAACATGTTTTCGGGGGGCGCTGAATGGTCCAAGGACGGTCTGCAGATTTTTTTCACTGGCCGCGAACCCTCAGCGAAGTCGTCAGCGATTTACAAGATGTTCTGGGACGGCACCAGCCAGCTCAAAGTCGTGGACGGATATAGTTTCGTGATCGGCCAATAGTCCCCGGTTGGCAGGTTTTTGTTCTAGGATGGTTTCTATGTTGATGCCCACATTGCGCTTGTTGGCTGTCGTTCTCGCGGCGGCGGCCTCCGTATCAGTCACCCTGCGGGCTCCTTCCGGAGGTTCACTCCAATCCTCCCCTGATCGGGCTCCCGATACCAACTCCATCAAGGGCACGGCAATTTTCGGGAACCGTCCCGCTTTGCCCAGCGACGCCGTTCTTATTGTGCAACTTAGGGACCTAACGCGGGATGCGGACGATGCCGCTGCCGTTCTGGCTGAAGAACGAATCCCGCTCCGCGGGCGCAAGTCTCCTATTTCCTTTGTGTTGAGATACGACCCCTCAAAAATCACGGCAAAAATTCCGTCCGCCATTTCCGCCAGCATCGCCGGTCGTGGAAAGCTACTTTTCGTGCTCGTTAAAGCTGTTACCATCCCTGATATCACGAATCCAACTCCGGTTAGCCTCGCTCTTTCGAGGGCAACCGCCAACAAGGGCCAAACGCCGCCCGTGCCCGAAGCTCCTCCGCACTTTTAAGGGTGGTATCGGCCACATTGGCCGATACGCCGCAGCCCCTTTTTTGGCTGCCCGGGGCTCTCGGAAGGAACGCTATACTTGTTTGATGGCGACCCCTACACCTGTCCAGCCAAAGCAAGTAGGCATCCTGATCCTGGATGACGACGACAACAACAAGGGCGCTTTGCGTCAAATCCTGGATTCGGAGGGCTGGCGTGTCCGTTTGGTTCAGGATCCCAAGCAACTGCTGGCCGAGCTCAAGTCCGGCGAATGGTCTTTGGTCGTTGCTAATATCACCCTGGCCGGCACGGACACCCCTATTTTCATTACGCTTCGCGAGCTTGCCAGCGTTTCTCATGAAGAGGGAGGGCGCATCCGCGTCCTTTATCTTGTGCCGGAAACAAGCGGCACCCAGTATCTTGCCGCCCTTGAACTCGCGCGGGCGCCGTATGTGGTAAGGCCGTTCCATTTGCACGATTTTCTCGAAAAAGTCAGCGACCTGCTTGTTGAAGTGAAGGCTATCGAAGGTCCCATTCGCCAGGTGCGCCACGAGTTTGGGGCAATGCGTAAGAAGAAGAAACAGGCCGGGCGTTCCAACTCGATGTTTGCTTCACGGGATTCGTATTCTTACAGCGACGAAGAACTCGCCGAGTACGAAAAGCAAGAGAGCGAAGCTTCCAAAACTAACCGAAACAAGCTCCGAACTAACCTTGGCGGCTCCGACCGCTAGCCCGCACGTCTCTGAGAAGTTTCGACTGTTCACCCCGCATCGCCGCTTGGCCCCTTGCGGAATTCTGCCGCACATGGCTTGACTTCCACGCTATGCAAGCGCGATGCTACCGCGTCCAATCTGTCGAGGACATTTGCTTATCAGCTTAGATTGACGAGGATCTGAATGCGATTTCGATGGAGTGTGCGCTCTCGTTTTTTTCAAGTGAGACTGCTGGCGGCTTTCGGTGTTTGCTCAGCGATCCCGTCTTTGGGGCAACAAGGTGGCTCCGGCGCGCCGCGCGTTTTTACGGCGGACGATTACAAGCGGGCTGAAAAATTCATGGCTTACAACACGCGGCCGCTCGTGTTCCACGAGGTGCGCGGCAAGTGGGTGACCGAGGATCGTTATTTGTTCCGCGACCCGGGGCCGGACGGAAGCGAGTTTGTGCTTTTTGACGCCGTGCATGGCACGCGGCAGCCAGCATTTGATCACGCAAAACTGGCTGCGGCTCTTTCCGCGGCGGCGGGAACTGCCTACAACGCGGCGCATCTGCCGTTCATGACTTTCGAGTTTTCCGCTGACGGCAAGTCCATCTCGTTCCGGGCGAAGGCCCAGAAGTGGATGTGCGATTTGCAAGGCAGCAAATGCACAGCCGAGCCCAAGCCTGCCAAGGGTGTTGCCGAACGGCCTGAAGAGGAGCTTTCGCCGGACGGGAAAAGCGCGGCGTTTATTCGCGATTACAACCTCTGGCTGCGCGATGTGGCCACGAATAAAGAGACCCAGCTGACGACGGACGGCGTGAAGGACTTCGGCTATGCCACGGACAACGCGGGGTGGATCCACAGCGACCGCCCCATTCTTCTGTGGTCGCCTGACTCCAAGAAAATCGCGACTTTTCAGCAGGACCAGCGCGGCGTCGGCGAGATGTATCTTGTGGAAACGAAAGTCGGCCATCCGGTGCTGCAGGCGTGGAAGTATCCGCTGCCCGGCGATGACGTCGTTACCACCATTCAACGCGTGGTGATTGATCTCGACGCACACAAGGCGATTCGGCTGCAGCTTCCTCCCGATCAACATCGCACGACGCTATGCGACGACGTGGAATGCCGCGGCAGCGACTGGGACGACGTCGAATGGAGTCCGGACGCGACTCATCTCGCATTCGTTTCTACCTCGCGCGACCACAAGCATGAGCAGTTGCGCGTGGCCGATGCCGCGACCGGGACGGTGCGCGACGTTCTCGAAGAGACCGCCGCTACGCAATATGAATCGGGATGGGGCCGCGTCAATTGGCGTTACTTGCCGGCGTCGAACGAAATCATTTGGTTTTCCGAGCGCGACAATTGGGGCCACTTATATCTTTACGATCTCGCGACGGGCAAGCTGAAAAACCAAATCACTTCCGGAGAATGGGTTGTCACGCAACTGCTGCGCGTCGATGAAAAAAACCGCGTGCTCTATTTTCTGGCAGATGGCCGGGAAAAAGGTCAGAACCCCTATTTCGCGCATCTCTATCGCATAGGATTCGACGGGAAGAACCTCGCTTTGCTGACGCCGGAAGACGGGAATCACGAAGTCAGCTTTTCGTCTTCGGGGCGCTACTTTTTCGATAGTTACTCGAAACCGGATGTTCCCGCCGTCGCAGTGGTGCGCGATGACGCGGGCAAGCTGCTCTCGACTGTAGCGAAGACGGACATCTCGAAACTGCTCGCCGCTGGGTGGCAGCCTCCGGTTCCTATCACAGTGAAAGCACGCGACGGCGTTACCGACCTTTACGGGCTGATGTACAAACCCACGCATCTCGATCCGACAAAAAAATATCCAATCGTGAATTACATCTATCCGGGGCCGCAGGGAGGCAGCGTGGGCTTCTGGGGTTTCGCTCCCGCGCGCCAGGACGCGCAGCCCCTCGCGGAGCTCGGATTCGTGGTGGTGCAAATCGAGGGGATGGGCAATCCCCTGCGGTCGAAGAAATTCCACGATTTTTATTACGGGAATATGGGCGACAATACTTTGCCCGACCAGATCGCCGGGATGCGCGAGCTGGCGCAGAAATATTCGTGGATTGATATCGACCGCGTGGGAATCTTTGGCCACTCCGGCGGAGGGTACGCCACGGCGGACGCGATGTTCCGCTATCCCGATTTTTTCAAGGTGGGTATCTCGGAATCCGGAAACCACGACAATCGCGAATATGAAGATGATTGGGGAGAACGGTATCAGGGCCTGCTCGTGAAGAACGCTGATGGAACCACCAACTATGATGACCAAGCCAACCAGCACCTCGCCAAAAACCTGAAGGGGCACCTCCTGCTGGCACACGGCACGCTGGATGACAACGTGCCTCCGTATAACACGCTGCTTGTGGTCGACGAGCTCATCAAGGCCAACAAGGACTTTGACCTCTTGCTTTTGCCCAACCAGCACCACGGGTACGGGGGCGCGACGCTTTATATGACCCGGCGCCGGTGGGACTACTTCGTGCGCTACTTGCTCGGCGCGGAACCGCCGCACGAGTACGACTTGCATCCGCCGACTCCGTAGCGGCGTCTCGCTAACCGCTCGTATTCCAGGGATCAATCGACCCTCATGGGTTGCGTTTGCCCAGGCGAATAGTCCATGGGGCGACTCGCCTCACTTGCATTTTAACTTGCAAGAAATTGACGACTGGTCGTTCTAAGCCCGAGTCGCGTCCTCGAAGCGGTACGCGAAGGAGGGTTTTATGGAACGATCGATCTTAGGAGCCATTTTTGGCAGCTTGTTGGGGATCGGTACTCTGGGAGGTTTGGCGCTGATTGGGGCTACGCCGAATCCCGGGCCCGGGAACCCGGAGGGCAACTGGCGTCTGCTGGACCCGATTATCTACGAAAACATCACCATTTTTCCTGTGGTGAGTTCAACCGGACAGGACACATCGCCCTTCCTGACTTTGGACGAAGGGCTTTCAAGCGGGGAGGTGATTGTCAGCGAACAGGGAGCGGCGGGGTTGGCGCGGACGCGCGATGGGCGGCCAGTGACGGTGCCGCAGTACAACAGCGGGGCGAGCGTGAACCAACTGGTTTTGATTAACCGGAGTAAGCGACCGCTGCTCTTGCTGGCGGGCGAATTGGTGAGCGGGGGGAAGCAAGATCGAATCATTGGAAAGGACCGGATCGTCCCCGTGGGGTCGGACCCGCTGCCGCTGGATGTATTTTGCGTGGAGCATGGGAGATGGACGGGAGCTAGCTCGCAATTTGGAGCCTCGAAGACGATTGTGCACCCTAGCGTGCGAGAACAGGCGGCGGTGGCGCAGAACCAGAACGAAGTGTGGGACGCGGTTCGATCTGGAACCTTGTCCAAGGCCAAACCTTCCGCAGGAGCCGCAGGCCAACCGGCCGCACCGCCTCCGGCACCCCTGAGTTCGGTGGTCATCGGGGACGCGATTGCTGCTGCCGCACCTACTCAGGCTTACGCCAAAATCTATGAAGCAGGGCGCGTTGGGGCTTCCGTGGATAGTTTTGTGGAGGAATTGCAGAGGCGGTTCAACCGGGCGACCCTCGGGCTGAAGGGGGAGCGGGTAGTCGGCGTGGTGGTGGCGTACGGCGGCGATGTGGCTTGGAGCGACATTTTCGCGTCTGGGGAGTTGTTTGAACATTATTGGGGCAAATTGCTGCGGAGTTACGCGGTGGAGGCGCTGGCGCGGCCGACTTACCGGGAGACGGCAGCGATTACGGATGCGCGGGAGTTTTTGCGGAATTTGCATGGGCGAGAGGTCGTGGAAAGTGAGCCTGGGGTTTACCGGTGGAGGGAGATTACGGAGGGGCGGCTTTCGTTGATTGAGTTGGAATCGGTTACGCCAAAAGCGATGACTTTGCATCGGTTGTTGTTGCACCGGACTTCGTGAAGCGGTTGAGCACAGGTGGAAGAAGACGGGCACGCCATGCGGTGCCCCTACCATCGGCGGACTTGGCTTGTGTCGGTTAAGCTAGCTAGGAGAGCTGCGGTTGTGGCCGGCCAGGACGGGTGACTTAGGGCGGGCGCGATTTCTGCTAGCGGAGTCAGCACGAATCGGCGCGAAAGCATACGCGGATGTGGCACTTGTAAGTCCGGAGTCGCGATCGTTTCGTTGCCGTAGAGCAGGATGTCCAGATCGATTTTACGGGGGCCTTTGGCGATTTTTTTTTTGTTGCCTAGCTCTGATTCGATGGCGCGCAATACTTGCAGAAGTGCTTGGGGCGCGAGTTCTGTTTCGGCTGCCACTACGCAATTGAGAAACCATGGCTGGTCGAGATAGTCGACTGGTTCGGTTTCGTAAATCGATGAGAGTTTCGTGACTTGGACGCTGGCTGGAGAGAGCGCGGCAATGGCTGCGCGGAGGTTGGCTTCGCGGTTTCCTACGTTTGACCCAAGCGACAAATAGACAGTGGGCACTGTTCGATTGTGCGCGGACACGCATGGAGAGTCCAGATACGCGCGGGCAAACTTTGATTTGTCCATTCGAAGGATTCAACCGACAAGAAGCGGCGTTGGCGTTGAGTTGGAAAGGCGTCCTTTTGGAAGAAGGTTCGGGCGAGTATGCATTGGAAGGAGAACCGCGGAACAAAAAGGGGATGGGGCGCGTACCTCTGAGAGCAAGACCAGTCTGCGACGAGTTCGCGTAGAGGTGCCACATGACGAGTTTCTGGCAAGACGTGCGGTACGGGCTGCGGGTTTTGTTGAAGAACCCCGGGTTCACCGCGATTGCGGTGTTGACGCTGGCGCTGGGGATTGGAGCCAATACGGCGCTATTTTCCGTGGTGAACGGCGTTTTGCTGAACCCGTTGCCGTATCCGGAGCCCGACCGGCTGGTCGCGGTTTACGCGAGTACATCGTCGTTTGATGAGAGCTCCATCAGTTACCCGAATTTTCTGGACTGGCACAAAGACAACCACTCTTTTTCCGCGCTGGCAGCATTCCGCACCGAGGAGTACAACCTGACGGGGGCAGGGGAGCCAGAACGGCTTCACGGACACATGATTTCCAGTGAGTTTTTTTCTGCGCTCGGAATCAACCTCATGCTGGGGCGCGACATTCTTCCGGAAGAAGACCGGGCGGGCGGAGCGCCGATTGTGGTGATTGGCGACGGGCTGTGGAAGCGGAAGTTTGGATTGTCGCGCGATGTGCTGGGCCAGGGGATCACTTTGAATGGAAAGGTGCACACGGTTGTGGGGGTTGCGACTTCGCGGATTACCGGGCTGAGCCCGACCGACGTGTATGTCCCCATGGGGCAATGGACGGACCCGACTTTTCGTGACAGGCACATCAGCATGGGTACGAACGCGATCGGCCGGCTGAAACCCGGAGTTGCCTTCGAGCAGGCGAAGTCGGATATGGATTCGGTGGCGAGAAATCTGGCCGGGGCGTATCCCGACTCGAACAAGGGCGAGGGAATTACGCTGGTACCGCTGAAGACCGATGTGGTTGGCTCCGTCCGAGGAATATTGCTGGTTCTGCTGGGTGCGGTGAGCTTTGTGCTGCTGATCGCTTGCGCAAATGTGGCGAACCTTTTGCTGGCGAGAGCGACGGGGCGTTCGCGAGAATTTGCGATCCGGTCGGCGCTGGGAGCGAGCCCTGGGCGCGTGATTCGACAGTTGTTGACGGAGAGCGTGATGCTTGGAATTGCCGGTGGCGGGATCGGGTTGCTGCTTGCGAAGTGGGGAACGGGAGCTATTCTCGCAGCGTTGCCGGAGAGTTTGCCAAGAGCGGAGGAGATAGAGATTGATGGCCACGTGCTGTTCTTTACGCTGGGGATTTCTTTGGCGACGGGGATTGTATTTGGACTTGTACCGGCGCTGAAAGCAATGAAGCCAGACATGCACGAGACGCTGAAGGAAGGTGGGAGAGGGTCGAGTGGAGCGCGACATCGCACGCAGAGCGTTTTCGTCGTCGTGGAGATGGCGATGGCGGTGGTGCTGCTCATTGGGGCTGGGTTGATGATTCGGAGCCTGGCAGCGCTTTGGAGCATTGATCCGGGATTTGATGCGCGGAACGCCCTGTCGTTCAGTATTTCCTCGACTTTCGAGCCAGACATTACGGCCAAGCAGCTTCGTAGCAAGTATCGCGACACGATCCGAGGACTGGAAAGCGTGCCCGGGGTGGAAGGAGTTTCCTTGGTAGGAGGGGCGCTGCCAATGTCTGGGGATTCGGAGCTGCCATTCTGGGTGGAGGGCCGGCCCAAACCAGCGACGGAGCAAGAGATGCCCTTTGCGTTGTTTTATCTGGTCACGCCGCACTACCAGCAGGTGATGCGGATTCCGGTTCAGCGAGGGCGAGGGTTCACGGAGCGAGATGACGAGCATTCGCCGGCGGTTGTGTTAATAGACGCCGTGTTCGCGGGCACGTTTTTCCCGAAGGAAGATCCAATCGGAAAACACGTCAACTTGGGATTGCTGGACGTACAGGCGGAAATCGTGGGCGTGGTGGGACACGTGGAGAGCTGGGGCTTGGGCTCGAAGGGACACGAGAACTTGCAGGCGCAGATATATCTTCCGGTATGGCAGGTGCCGGACCAGTTTTGGACGCTGCTGGCGCATGGCGGCGATTATGTTGCGCGGACAAGGGGGACGCCGATGGGAGTGGTTAGCGGGCTTCGCGAAGCGGCAGAGAGAGTCGATAGCAGCGCGGTGGTATATGGCGTAAAGCCGGTGCAGGAGATCGTGGCGAGGTCGATTGCGACGCAGCAGCTGGCGATGATGTTGTTGAGCGTCTTTTCCTTGCTGGCGCTGGTGCTTTCGGCGATTGGGATTTATGGCGTGATTTCCTATTTGGCGGGGCAACGGACGAAGGAGATCGGCGTGCGCATGGCGATGGGGGCAACCAGCGCGGACGTGCTGCGATTGGTCCTTGGCGATGGAATGCGGCTCACCCTGATAGGAGTGGGCATAGGAGTAGTCGCGGCTTTGGGGCTGACGCGATTGATTACGAAGATGATTTACGGGGTGGGAGCGACTGACCCGATCACGTTTGCGGTTGTGGCGATTCTGTTGACGGGGGTAGCGCTTTTCGCCTGCTACATACCGGCGAGGCGGGCCATGCGTGTGGATCCGATTATAGCTTTGCGTTACGAATAGAAGGATTGCGCCGAACCGAGTTTTTCTGATCGCGAGGTGCGTCGCGTGTTGCGCATTGCAAGCGACACATCGCTTCGCGATTTAGCTGGCCGTAATTTCGCGAAGCTTTCCGCTGGTCACATCATAAACGAAGCCACGTACGGCGACTTCCTTGGGAACCCACGGATGGGTGCGCAGCTTCTGCAATTGATGGCGGACATTTTCTTCGACATTTTGGAAGGCGTAAAAGAACGCGGGAGAGACAGCCGCGGTTCCGGTGCGGTTCTGCACTCTGTTCCGCAGATCCTCTTCGGAGGTATGCATCAAGCCGCAATCGGTGTGATTGATGACCATGAACTCTTTGGTGTCCAGGAGGTAATGCGATACGACCAGGGAGCGCAGGGTGTCTTCGGTGACGATGCCGCCGGCGTTTCGTATGATGTGGGCATCGCCGGTTTTTAGACCGAGAGTGCGAATCGAGAGCCGCGTATCCATACATGTGAGGATCGCAAGATGGCGCTCGGGGCGTGGTGTGAGTCTGCGCAGTTCGTGGGTGCGCGAGTAGAGTTCGTTGGCTTGGAGAACTTCGTCGATTACGCTCATGGCCACAGCAGTCTAGCAAACCGCAATGGGTGGATACGAATTCGGCGCACACCTTCGGAGTCAGAACCAGCAATTATTAGTTCAGAAGAGGCGGGGCTGGCGCTTCGGGAGTTCTTTGCCGAAGTATTCGTAAGCGCGTGCGGTGGCAACCCGCCCGCGCTGAGTGCGGTCAATCAATCCAATTTGCATGAGGTAAGGCTCGTAGATCTCTTCGATGGCGTCTTCTTCTTCGGAGAGGGCGGCGGCGAGAGTGCCGAGGCCTACCGGGCCACCGGCGTATTTATCGAGAAGAGCCAGCATTAGGTTACGGTCGACTTCGTCGAGGCCGCTTTCATCCACGCCGAGCATGGCCAAAGCTTCCTGGGCCACGGCGCGGGTGATGCGGCCAGCGGCGCGGACTTCGGCAAAATCCCGGGAGCGTCGGAGGAGGCGGTTGGCAATTCGCGGTGTGCCGCGGCAGCGGCGGGCGATTTCTTCGGCGCCGCCATCGTCCATCAGGATATTTAGAATTTTGGCGGAGCGGTGGATGATGATTAGCAGTTCCTCGGGTTCGTAGAAATCGAGGCGGTGAACGATGCCAAAGCGCGAGCGGAGTGGCGCTGTGATTAGGCCAGCGCGGGTGGTGGCGCCGATCAGAGTGAAGTGTCCCAAGGGAAAGGGATGGATGCGGGCGCCAGGGCCTTGGCCGATAATCAGGTCGACGCGAAAATCTTCCATCGCCGGATAAAGAATTTCCTCGACAGCGGGTTGGAGGCGGTGGATCTCATCGAGGAAGAAAACTTCTTTTCCTTCTAATGAAGTTAGGATGGCGGTCAGGTCGCCTTTGCGCTCGAGGAGAGGACCGGCGCTGGTTTTGATGGGGACTTGAAGTTCGTTGGCGATGATTTGGGCTAAGGTGGTTTTTCCGAGGCCGGGCGGGCCGTAGAGCAGGACGTGATCGAGGGCTTCGCCGCGGCTGCGGGCGGCTTCGATGGCGATGGAGATGTTTTCCTTAACGCGTTTTTGGCCGATGTATTCGTCAAGGCGTTTGGGCCGGACGCTGGCTTCTATGCGGGCGTCCTCGTCGAAGGGTGCACCGGAGACGACTCGGTGTTGTTGGCTTCGGTCTGGCATTCGTTTTGCACTGGCGTCGGGCATTGTTCGGCTTCTCTACAAACTGAGACAGCTGGCCGATCTGAAGGTCGCCTCTACGCACTTATGCGCCGGCATGAGTTGGGCGGCCCTTCGGCGCTGCCAGCGAATACAGGGCGGCGCGTAGCAATTTTTCGAAATCTGTTGTGCCAACTTCGTGCTTGGCTTCGCTGGCAGCGGTTTCCGCAGCTCGCGCGTCGTAGCCCAGATTGACTAGTGCGGAAATTACATCGGCTTCCGCGCCGGCGGGAGAGGCGGCCGCCGGTTTTTGGGCTTCCAAGACTACGGCTTCTAGTTTGTCCTTCAGTTCGACGGCCATTCGCTCGGCGGTTTTGCGCCCCACGCCGGGAATTTTTGTGAGGCGGGCTACATCGTTGCCGCGGATGGCGGGGACTAGTTCTTCGACGCTCATGCCGGAGAGAATTTTTAGGGCGAGGGTGGGACCGACGCCTGAGGCGGAGAGGAGCATTTCGAAGAGTTGCTTTTCGCGGGAGGAAACAAAACCATAGAGTGCAAGAGCATCTTCGCGGACGTGGGTGTGTATGAGGAGAGTGACTTCGGTGTGGAGTTCGCCGAGCGCGGCGTACGAGGAGAGCGGAACTTGGACGAGATAGCCTACGCCGCCGACATCGACTAGCACTTGATTCGGGCGTTTTTCGGCGAGGCGTCCGCGTAGCTGGCCAATCATGAAAGGCCAGTATTGCCGCCTTTTGTTCGCCTGTCAACGAGTGACGGAGTGGCGTGCGGCGAGCCCCTCCCCCTCAATTCTCACGAAGACCTCAGGCGCAAAATCTTGTGGGCCGGAGATCGTCCGGAGTTTTTTCGCGACAGGACGCTAGCTGGCTGAGGCAGCGGTGGAAGACGCTGGACGATAGTGGCCTGGCGCGGCGCGCAGTGCGATGGCTAGGCGGTTCCACGCGTTGATTGTCGTAACAACGAACGTGAGATCGACGATTTCTTTTTCGCTGAAATATTTGCGCACCTCTTCATAGACGGAATCTGGGACATGGGTTTGCGAGACCAGGGTAAGGGCTTCAGTCCAATCGAGAGCCGCTCGTTCGCGATCGTTCAGCCCGGTGCTTCGCCGATCTGTTTTCAGACAGATGGATGGTCCGAAGCGGCGGGCGGATATCTGGATTTAGAAGGAATTACGGCAGCGAACGGCCAAATTGGCGCGATTAGCGGCGAGCGCGATCCTTGCGGACTGCTTCGTCGATTAGGGCATCGAGTTCGTTTCGGGTTAGGGAAACGTGGGAGCCGGAGGATTCGCCGGTGTCGTTGGTTTCCGGGAGTTCGGCGCCTCCGCCCGGGGGCGGGGTGACGAAATATCTCGCTCGCGCAGCCATCAACTTCGCGACTTCGCGGCTGGAAAGAAGGACAGGGCCGCCTGCCAACTCGGCTGCGAGAACGATTTTGGCAAAGTGCTCGATGGTTTCCATGCGGAAGAAAGCCGTCAAAAGATCGGGACCGCAGGTGACTGCGCCGTGATTGGCCAAGAGCAGTGCGTCGTAATGTGGGACGAAGGGTTCGATGGCATCGCTGAGCTCCGGGGTTCCGGGAGTGGCGTAGCGGACGAGCGGAATTTGCCCGAGGCCGATAATCACTTCAGGCAAGAGAGCTTGATTGAGGGATCGGCCGGCGGCGGCGAAGCCTGTGGCCGTGGGGGGATGCGCGTGACAGATGGCGTTCACATCGGGCCGCATACGGTAAAACAATAGATGCATCGCGATTTCCGAAGAGAACTTGCGCTCACCATCAAGTTGGCGGCCTTCGAGACTCGTAATCACGAGGTCCTTCGGCTCAAGCATGCCTTTGTTCATGCAAGTGGGAGTGGTGAGGATGCGGTTATCGTCGAGGCGAACGGAGATGTTGCCTTCGCAAGCCACGATGAACCCGCGGTCGTACATCCACTTGCCAGCAGTGCAAATGTCGCGGCGGTGCTGGTCTTCGGTTTTTTCGTGGGTAGGCCAGAGCGAGTTTGTGTTCATCGCGCGCGGTTCTTCCTTGCCCTGGAATTCTCTTCGGGACACTTCTCTGCCCCCCATAAATAACCTATGGTCCCCGAGCGGCCGGAAACCCGAGGCGCACTTTATCACATTAGGCGTAGATTCCGCGCAACTTTAGCGCACTGCCCACGCGGTCAATCGCGAGCATGTAGGCGGCAATCCGGTTGTTCACTTTGTGCGTTTCCGCGTAGCGGACAACTTCGTCGAAAGCGTTTTCCATAACATCGAGGAGGCGCTCGTTGACTTCGCTCTCGCGCCAGAAGAAACCCTGTCGGTCCTGGACCCATTCGAAATAGCTGACGGTGACACCGCCGGCGTTGCCGAGAATGTCGGGCACGGTAAAGATGCCTTTGGCGTCGACGATGGCGTCGGCCTGCCATGTAGTGGGGCCGTTGGCGCCTTCGCAAAGTATGCGGGCCTGGACCTGATGGGCGTTTTGTTCGGTGATTTGATTTTCGATGGCGGCGGGAATGGCAATTTCACAAGGCTGGAAGAGAACGTCGCGCGCGGACATTTTCGTGCCGCCGCCAGGAAAATCCTGAAGCGGTTTTTTCTGCGCGTAGACCCAGTCGATCACCTTGGAAACGTCAAAGCCATTTTCGTTGTAAAGTCCGCCGCCGATATCGGCGAGGCCTACGATTTTGTATCCTGCCTGTTGCATGAGTTGCGCGGCGAGGGAACCTACGTTGCCGAAGCCTTGGACCACGACGCGGCAGCCTTGCTTCTTGATGCCGAGCTTCGCGAGGGCTTTATCGCAGCAAATCATGACGCCGCGGCCGGTTGCCTCCCGCCTTCCGCGCGAGCCGCCGAGTTCGATGGGTTTGCCGGTGACGACCGCGGTTGTGGCTTCGCCGACGTGCATAGCGTACGTATCCATCACCCAAGCCATGGTTTGCTCGTTTGAGCCGATATCCGGAGCGGGAACGTCGCGCTCAGGGCCGAGCCAATCGGCAAGCTCCGCGGTGTAACGGCGCGTTAGACGTTCTAATTCTCCTCGAGATAATTTGCGGGGATCACAAATGATGCCGCCCTTGGCTCCGCCGAAGGGAATATTCACCACCCCGCACTTCCAAGTCATCCAGGTCGCGAGCGCGCGCACTTCATCGAGAGAAACATCGGGGGCGAAGCGAATCCCACCCTTGCCCGGGCCGCGCACAGTGGAATGAAGGACGCGATAGCCAATGAAAACTTCGAGCTGACCGTTGTCCATGCCAACGGGGATATACAGAGTGATTTCTTTTTTGGGATATTTTAGATAGCGATAAAGACCTTGCTCGAGTCCCAGTTTTTGCGCGGCCACTTCGAAGCGGGCTTCGGCGTTCTGGTAGACATTCATCTCTTCGGGTACTGGGGCTTGCGGCATGCGGAACTCTCCTTTGAGGCGGCGACGGCGGTGAAGCAGTCAAAAATTCGCACTTCGGCCTGCGAAGGGGCTCAGGACCGATTTGCAGGGCCAAGCGTGATGGCTGGCGGGCTACCCCGTTGCATGAAACTGAATTAACCGGTCCGCCAGACACGACTTTTGGCCGGGTCGCCAGTATACGAACCTGCTCTCTTAGCTGCAAGCGAGAGGGGCTTGCTGCTAAGGAGGTCCATTCTAGTTGGCGGCAGGCTGGGGAATCGCAGGCTTCAGGTTAGATATTGGAGGGTCTTTTCGATTAGATCGGAGGTTCCCTGGTAAGGATCGCCGGGACTGTCGAACTCCATGGAGCAGTAGCCTTTGTAGTTGCAGTTTTTCAGAATGCCGAAAGTCTTCGCGAGATCGACATGAACTAGCTGTCCTTTTTCGTCGGCTTCCATGGCCTTCACGTGGCAGATGCTATAGGCGTGTTGAAACATTGCTGAGATTCCTTTGTAGGCGTACTCCGTTTTGCCGGTGGCCAGGGTATTCGCGAAATCGGGATTCGTGTGCAGCCAAGGGTTGTTCACCTTCTCGATGACGCTAACGATGAAGAATGGGTCTTCGCTGAGGGGATTGTCGTTCTCGAGATTTACGAGGACATTTTTCGCGGCGCCATACTCGGCCACGCGGAGAAGACTCTCCGCGGCGCGATCCAAATCGGGTTTTGAATCCTTGGCCGGCGGCATGTTGGTGCGGACGCTTGGCGAGCTGACGGATACGGCAACGTCGATCCATTGTTTGCTGAAGGAGATGGCTTTTTCGCGCTCGGTTTTATCTACTGCATAGGGACAGTGTTCGCCGTCGAAGGCAATGTTTATGATCGCGCCGCCGGATTTCTCGAGAATTGAGCGAAGGTCGTCCAGATATTTTGCATCGAGCGAACGGAAATGCTCGCTCCACGGTTCGATCTTATTGATACTGAATTCGGATTTGACGTGCGGCAGGAAGTCTTTCAGATCCATTTTGCGGGAAGAAGAATTTTCATTTTTCTCGCGGGCTCCGACGATGAAATCGCGGAAGGGATAGGAAGCGATGGCAATTCGTTCGCGGGGCGCGGAAGGAAACTGCAAGTTGGGAACGGAGCTTCCTGCGATGGCGTTCTTTAAACACGGCCAAAGCATCGCCGTTGCCGTGGTGGCAACGGACTTCGCAAGAAAATGTCTTCGCGTGGCGGGCGGCAAAGCGGCGACAGTCTAGCAGAATCAGATCGGCAGCGCTATGAAGAGGAGGAGTTGAATCGGGCAGTTGCAATGGCGTATTGGTATCAGAGCGAACCTCACGGAACTTTCCCCGTGCTGCCATCCGTCGAAACCAGAATCCGGCATGTCTTTCCTATTGCCAGTCCGCAAAAATGACGAGTGCGGCCGCTGGTGCTGGCACGCGACCAGTATAAAAGCAGAAGGGCTACCTATTGCAGGCGGAATTGCAGCGTAACCGTCAAGTGCATCGGCACGGCTTTGCCATCGAGCGTTGCAGGTTGATACTTCCATTGGCGAAGCGCGTCCATCGCTGCTTGATGCAGAAGTGTGGGGCCGGCAATGACTTTCATCGTCGTGACGCGCCCGTTGGCATCGATCAATGCATCGATCCGCACGTCGCCGGACACGTGCTGGTTTCTGGCCAGCGCCGGATAGACGGGGTCGACCTTACTGGTTAATCTCGCAGAGTTTACGTCTCCACCGACGGGAAGCGGCGCCTCAGGAGCTGCCGGTTGTTTTCCGTTTACCACTGCAAGTCCGGAGTCCATTCCGCCTGCACTGGCATCTGTGTTGCCTGTAGAAATTGCTGGAGCGTCGACTCCATCACTTTGCCCGGCCGTGGGGTGATTCATCGTAGGGCTGGCTAGGTGGACTGGGCCGAGGGAAGGCTTCTTAGGCTCCGGTTCTGCGGGGGGCCGGGAAATGCGCTCCGTAGCAGCAGCCGGCACGGTGGTCCCACCGCCGCGCGTGTTGTCTCGAGTTATTGGAGCAGGTTGCGAATTTGTCGATGGTTTGGAAAGAGGCGCGCTGAGGGCTGGCGGCTTCGAAATCGGTGTAGCGTTCGAGGCGGGGGCAGGTGCGGGCGCAGCTGCGAAATTTTGTGAGGCGGCCTGAGACACGGGCTGGGCCGATGGTTGGGTTGCGGAAGGCGCTGGAGGCGTCGTGCTCGCTTGGGCGATCGGCGACGAGGTGATGGGCACGTTCGTGCTTTGCACTGCATTCGCAGGATGCAGCAGATACCATGCACCACCCGCGGCCAGTAGAATGCCTGCGGCGATTGCCCCGTACAAGACTCCTCTGCCCGAGCCACCTGAGGAACGCTCATGCGTAATGATCTGTTCTTCTTCTAGCGGGAGCAAACTGCCGATGGCGGGTAGCGCGGACTCGGGAATGCTTTCCACCGAGCTTGCGGGCAGGGATTCCGCGGAATCCTCTTCGCGACGTGCAAACTCGGAGGCGGGTTTGGCTTTTTCGCGCTCGACGAGCTCTTGGGGCGGCGCAGGAATGGCGGCGTTGCGAGCCAGAGGCTCCAGCCATGACGGAATTTTTACTTCTTCCGTGTCCAGGGATGACTTGATTGGAGGAGGGAGAGTTTTTGTCAGCGAACCGGCCTTGACCGGCAGGGGCTCAGATTTTGCAACTTCGAAAATCTGCGCAGCCACGTCCCATACGGCCTTTGTTTCCAGAGCGGGCAAGGCGGGTGCAGGCGGAGCGGACTTGGCGGTTGGGGAGTCGCTAAAAAGCAGAGAAGAGAGTTGTTCTTGAAGACGCGCAGCTTGGAGTTTGAGATCCTCGCTGGAATTTTGGCCCGCGACGCTCGTTGGCTGCTGTTTGTTTTCAGCCGGGACGGGCGGCGCTGGCGGTTTCGACGACGTTAAAGCCGGCGGCGCTTCGGGAGCGTTCAAAAGACTAGCAAGGGAAGATGCGAGCGAAGAAGAGACTCCGGGAGCGGAACTAACCGGCTCGTCGGGCTTCTTTGCGAGCGGCGTTGTGGCATTTTGAAGCGACGGCGATTGAGGTTTCGGGGCCGTAAGTGAAGCTTCAGGCACCTCGGCGGGCCGTGGCTGGGGCGCAGCCTTCACTTCTGCATGAATTTGGGCGGCTTGAATCTGGCTTGGTTTAACTTCGGGAATTTTGGATGCCGCGCTGACAACGGGACTTACCGGCTTGGTTGGGGCGGCGATGGGAGCCACCGGATTTACCTTGGCTGCCGATGGGAGAATTGCAGCCGTTGGAGCCGCATGAGCTTGCGCGCCGATGCGGTCTGACGGGAAGCGCATTCCCCAGAAACCTACGACAGACTCTGTGAATTCGAGTTCCACGTAGCCGCTGACACTCTTGTAATTCTTCGATTTGACGACCTGGCAAACCACTTCCTTTTTTGTTTTTTCGTTGGTGAGGAAGAGCAATTGGCCCGCGGACACCGGCGAACCGAGCCGGATGACTGCGCCGTTGCTGAATATAAGCACTGTCTTTGTGGTTTCAGAAAATGGCTCGCGCTTAGCGGAACCCTCGACGCCACGAGCGCCGTTGACCGTGACTGGAACTTCCAGCGCGACTGGCTGCGGCCGGCTCCCCGTAGCCGTATCTTCGTTGCGCGGGACAGGTGCGGCGGAAGACGCCGCTGGTGTCTCCAGTTGGGCGGTCAGGACTGCATTTTCTTTGCTGCTAGGCGGCATGGGAGGCTCACTTGAAACGCAAAAAATTTTGTTCAGCCCTGATACAAGCAGGACTATCCCCGGACATCTATATGTTCTTCTTGGGCCATGCTTTCTACCCATAGTACGTACGTACCAAGCTGGAAACACCTGTCCTGAGGGACAGCGGTGCTGTGGATGGAAACTGCTCTAACGATTCAGCGGCGGGCGAAATTGCTCGTCGATTTCAACTTGGTAGCCTGTGACGAGCTTATTGGTCTCGTTGGCCATGCCGATGATGGCCTGCAGCTCCTGGAACATGGCATTGGTCATCCCTTTTTTGAAGGCGGAGGCTGTGTGCGAGGCGATGCAATAGTGGCAGTTGTTGGTGACGCTGACGGCTACGTAGATGAGTTCCTTGGTGAGCGGATCGAGCGCCCCAGGGGCCATGATTTGTTTGATGCTTTCCCACGTGCGTTTGAGAGTGGCGGGATCATGGGCGATGGCTTTCCAGAAATTGTTGATCCAATCCGTCTTGCGGGTGGCCGTGATGTCGTCGTAGACGGCGCGAACCTCCGGGCTCGCGTCTGCATATTCAATGAGGCCAAAAGTCGACATGTTATTCTCCGGAATTCGAATGAATTGTACCGCGGGAAACGCTGGGAAGGAGCGGCAGTCTCCACCCGGTAAAGCTGGATGGATACTCGCCCCCCTCGCGCAGATTCCATGTTCCCAGTGAGAAGAATTGCCACTGGCGAGACAGAGCGTCCCAAAAGCGGACAGAAGGTAACTGGCCAAGGCACCCTGCCCAAACGCAAACCCTGTGAAAGCTGCAAGTTAGGGATTTTTTGCTTGGCATGGAACCTGCAGTTCAACTATAACGTATCACGATATAGTCTTCCTTCGAGCGATAGATGCAGGTCAGCCGGGTTCGAGATGGAGCCTTGAGGTGAAAGAGTGACTAAGAAGCGAGAAACCGAATCGTTCCTACCGCTGACCCCGGCGATGTTTCACATCTTGCTTGCTCTGGCCGATGGTGAGAAGCACGGGTATGCCATTTTGAAAGAAGTGGCCCGGCGCACCGAAGATAAAGTGCGGTTAAGCGCTGGGACTCTCTACGGCAACCTTTCGCGGCTGGAAAGTACCGGCCTCATTGCGGAATCGAGCCAGCGGCCTGAACTGGTGCTCGACGACGAGCGGCGCCGGTATTACCTGCTGACGGAATTCGGGCGCGAGGTCGCAGTAGCCGAAGCACAGCGCATGGAAGAAGCACTTGGGCAGGCGCGCGCCAAAAAACTTTTCCGAAAACCAAAACTGGCCTAACGAGGAATAACCGACATGGGAAGACAGACGCTGCCTTTTTCACAAAGACTGTTTCGCGCGCTGGTTCGCGTGTTGCCTTTCGACTTCCGCACGAACTATGAGGGCGAGATGGAAGGCGTCTTTCGAGAACAGCAGCGCGAAGTCGAGGAACGCGGCGGCGTCTTGGGTGCGCTCAAGCTCTGGAAAGAGACCATCGTAGGAATTTTCAGTACGGCCCCGCGAGAGCACTGGCAAATCTTGACGAGCGACTGCGACTACGCCTTCCGCATGATGCGGAAAAATCCCGGGTTCACCGCGGTGGCGATTCTGACGCTCGCTTTGGGTATCGGGGCGAACAGCGCGATCTTCAGCGTGGTGCACTCCGTGCTGCTGCGGCCGCTTCCCTATCCTCAGGGCCAGCAACTGATTTTCATCCGTCAGCAGGAAAAGAAGCTCGGCATCCCGGATATGGGGTTTTCGGTGAAGGAGATCGAGGACTATCGCGCGCAGAACCGCACCCTTTCAGGGCTGGTGGAATACCATGCCATGTCCTTCACGCTTTTCGGGCACGGTGATCCGGAGCGGGTGCGAACCGGCGTCGTTTCCGCCAACTATTTCGACCTTTTTGGAGTTCAGCCGCTGTTGGGGCGGACATTTTTGCCGGACGACGAGAAGCTGGGCGCACCGCCAGTGCTGCTCCTCAGCTACGAATACTGGAAAAACAATTTCGGTTCCGATCCCGGAATAGTCGGCAAGACGTTCGAGATGAACGACAAAGTGCATACGGTTGTCGGTGTCCTCCCACCCGTACCTCAATATCCGAATGAAAATGACGTTTATATGGCGACTTCGGCGTGCCCTTTTCGCTCGAATAAAATGCATCTCGAAGACCGCGACATGCGCATGATGGAGGTGTTTGGGCGGTTGAAACCGGGTGTAACGGTGGCGCAGGCGAGCGCGGATGCCGCCACAATCGCCGCCGGTTTGAAAGCGGCCTACCCAAAGTCTTACCCCGACAATGTGGGCTTCACTTCCGCCGCTTCGCCTTTGCAGGAGGAGTTAACGCACGGTGCGCGTCCGACGCTTCTTCTGCTGCTCGGTGCGGCGGCGTTTGTGCTGCTGATCGCGTGCGCCAATGTCGCCAATCTCACGCTTGCGCGCATGGCCCGGCGAGAACGGGAACTCGCCGTGCGCAGCGCTCTCGGCGCGGGTCGAAGCCGGATCCTGCGCCAGCTTCTGACGGAGAGTTTTCTCCTGGCAATTGCTGGCGGCATTCTAGGTTTAATGTTGGCCTACGGAAGCCTGGAACTTCTTACCGATTTTGTGGGGCGGCTCACTCCGCGTGCGCGCGAAATCCACATTGACTCGGGAGTTTTGCTCTTTACACTCGCCGCGGCGCTGGGTACAAGCATCGTTTTTGGGACGCTGTCGGCGCTTTTCTCGCGCTCAAATCTTACTTCCAGCTTGAAAGAAGGGAGCAGCGTCACAGGATCCGGCTACCAGCACAGTCGCATGCGCAGCGCGCTGATCGTTTGCCAGATTGCTTTCTCCTTCGTGTTGCTGATTGGGGCTGGATTAATGCTCAGGAGCCTCCTCAAGATGCAGCAAGTAGACGCCGGCATCGTCCCGCAACGTGTTCTCGCCATGAGGATCGCTTTCAATTGGTCGAAGTACACCTCGTCCGATAAAACGCGCGTGGTCATTCAAAAACTTCTCGATCGCGTGAAATCAGAACCAGGCGTTCTTTCGGCTGCCATCTCGAGCCGCTATCCGTTCGAGCCCGAAATGATTACCGGTGGTCCCGAATCTGTCTCCTTTTCATTCCAAATCGAGGGACAGCATTTGGAACCCGGCCAGGCCCCGCCAGTCAGTACGTACGCGGCTGTTTCTCCCGACTACTTCAAGACCCTGGGCATTCCGCTAAAGGCCGGAAGGATGCTGGCCGAGACGGATTCAGACGATCTGAAAGCCCCTCTGGTGGCGCTCATCAATGAGCAGGCGAAGCGCCGATTCTGGCCCAACGAAGATCCTCTCGGAAAACACGTTTCCGCCGATGGCGGGGAACACTGGGTGAGCATAGTTGGAATCGTCGGGGACGTTCGGGAATTTGGATTGGATCATGCCCCATCGCCGGAGTTCTATGGACCGCAAGCAGAAGGTCCGCAGCCAGGAAATTTGATTGTTCGCACGACGATGGAACCGCAAAGCATGGCGCAAGCGCTGACGCGCGCGATACATGAAGTCGATTCGCAAACAGCCGTAACGCATATCCTGACTTTGGAACAAGCGCGTTATGAATCCATGGCTTCTCCGCGAGTGACCGCCAGCCTTTTGGGAATTTTTGCGGCACTGGCTCTGGTGATCGCCACAGCGGGCATCGGCGGAATCATGGCGCTGATGGTCAGCCAGCGCGTACGTGAGATCGGAATTCGCATTGCGCTTGGCGCACGGCCGGCAAGCATTCTTCAAATGGTGCTCGGACAAGGCATGTTGCTGGCGGTGTTGGGAGTCGGAATTGGAATCGCCGGCGCTGTCGCTTTGACTGGGCTCGTGAAATCTCTCCTGTTTGAAGTGCCGCCAACCGATGTGCTGACATTCAGTGGCGTCGGTCTGACGCTGCTGGCCGCCGCGGCGCTCGCGAGTTACTTGCCTGCGAGGCGCGCAGCGTCCGTCGATCCAAATGTGGCGCTCCGCGTGGACTAAATCCCAACTTTCTGCAGAAAGCAAAACAGCGTCAACGCGGGAATGGTCTTCGAGAGGAAAGAAACTCTTCGAGAAGAAGCCGCGCGAGACGGCGAGGATTGTGGCGGATGACACCGTACTCTTCGAGGAGATTGTCAAGAACAACGCGGTAGCCGAGTTTCTGCAACTCGGGCAGGTCGATGACCACCTGTTCCGCACCCTGGCGCCGATACCGCCTGGCGACTTCCGGAGAAACAGCCCGGCGGTTGGCCACAACCCAGTCCACGAGCGAGCGCGGCGTGTGACGGCGGATGGCGCGGAGATGATCCGCGAGCGAGTAAGCCGCGGTTTCGCCCGGCTGCGTCATTAGATTTGCGATGTAAACGCGGGGAGCTTCGGACTTGGCGATGGCAGCGGCGATTTCCGGAATGAGCAGATTTGGAAGGATGCTGGTGTAAAGAGAGCCGGGGCCGAGAAGAATCAAGTCGGCTTCGCGAATAGCGTCAATGACCGCAGGGAAAGGCGAAACGCGGCGCGGTGAAAGCGAAACTTTTTCGATGGGCGTTCGACTGGCAGTGATGTTGGTTTCTCCGCGCACCGTTCGGCCATTCGCAAGTTTTCCCACCAGGTTGACATTGGAAAGCGTCGAAGGAAAGATTCGCCCGCGAATGGCGAGCACTTTGCTGCTGACCCGAATGGCTTCCGCGAAGTCCCCCGTAACATGCGTGAGCGCCGCCAAAAAGAGATTGCCGAAATTGTGGCCGATGAGTCCGCGCCCGGCATGAAAACGATACTGAAAGAGGCGGCCAAGAAGGGCTTCATCTTTTGACATGGCGACCATGCAATTGCGGATGTCGCCGGGCGGGAGGACGCGGTTTTCCCGTCGAAGACGACCGGAGCTGCCGCCGTCGTCCGTGACGGTAACGATGGCTGTGAGCTCGGAAATAGGGCGGTCCGAATTGGGATGCTCGTCGCTCCGGCGGACGACGTATTCCTTCAGGCCGCGAAGAATTGTCGAGAGTCCGGTGCCGCCGCCGAGAGCCACGACGCGGAATCCACGGGAGAGGGTCTTCGGTTTGTGCGCTTTTTTCTTCACCGGATGACGCACTGATACTGAGCGACGAGACGTTTCATGCGAGGCGTGTTTCCGCGGCTCCCATCAAAGAACCTGCATCAAGACTCTTTCCCATCAGGCCGGAATCTGCAATCAGGAGATTACCTTGGTCGCGTTCCATTTCATGAGCAAGGAATCGAAATCACGAAGGCTCAGCCCGCGGTGCCGTCTTTCTCCGGATAGAGCAGTTCCGTAAAACGAGGATCTTCTTGCAGGAAGGCGAAGTCTTCATCGTTGCGCGCATGGTAGCGGTTTTCTGGACGGAGTTCGATGGCCACTTTAAGATTGGCCATGGCCGAATCTGCTTCGCCGGTAAGGCAATCGAGAGCGGCGAGAGCGTAGTGAATGTAATCCGACTTCGGCGAAGCTTTGCGCGCCTTAATGAGGCTTTCGCGAGCGTCGTCCCAGCGGCCGATGTTCATCATGGCCACACCGCGCTGGTAATGCTCATCGGCGGTCTTCGGATTCTGCTCGGAGCTCGGCTTCATGCGCTGCTCGGCGATGCGCAGGTGCATACGCGCGCGGTCAGCCAAGCCTTTGCTGGGCCCTTCGAGAACTTTTTCCAACTCTTGCTTCGCCTTGGCAAATTTCTGCTGGTGGAAAAGCGCGAGCGCTTCGTCGTAAGTTTTGAGCTGGGCCTGAACCAGAGGATCGACTAGCTCGACACCCCCGCGCTGAGCAGGTGGAGGCGGAGGCAAGTTCTTCTTTTTCAGTGAGTTAGAGTGGCCATGCGCTGCGCCTTTTCCATGTCCGGATGAGCCCGAAGAGGCTTTGCGCGCTTTTGCCATGACGCGAATCGTAACAGAGGAAAATGACGGCGTCAACGAGTGCTAATTATATGGAAATGCGATTGCGAGGACCTGCCTATGTTACTGCCCGGCGGCACTTGGCGAAAAAAAGGCATCAAAATGAGGCGTTTTCAGGGAAACTGTAAGGAAGTTATCCGACAAACGTCAGGCACAGCTGGATGCTGGCCTGCCAGCACCGCGTATGCTATAAATTTGTGGCCGAACTCTGGTTGAGAACAAGTGCCTTTCATCAATTTTCCTGCGCGCGAAATTAACTGCAAACTCGTCTACTACGGTCCAGGTCTGGGCGGAAAGACCGCGAACCTCCAGTGGGTCTACGACCACACCGGGCAAAACCAGAAGGGCAAAATGGTGTCCCTCGCCACGGAGACCGACCGCACGCTCTTCTTCGATTTTCTTCCTCTGGATCTGGGAACCGTTCGCGGCTTCAAAACGCGCTTCCACCTCTACACCGTCCCGGGACAGGTGTTCTACGAGGCCAGCCGCAAACTCATTCTGAAGGGCGCGGACGGCGTCGTGTTCGTAGCAGATTCGCAGGAAGAGCGGCTCGACGCGAATTTCGAAACCATGGAAAACCTTCAGGAACACCTGAAAGAGCACAACCTGAATTTCGATACGATCCCCTACGTTCTCCAGCTCAACAAGCGCGATCTTCCCAACGCCATGTCCGTTCCCGACCTGACCAAGCAACTCCAGAAAAAAGGCGAGCCCGTCCTCGAAGGCGTCGCCATCCAAGGTGTCGGTGTATTCGAAACGCTCAAAGAAGTCGCCAAGCTAGTGCTGGCAGAATTGAAAAAAGGCGGCTGAATCTTCCCCACTCTCAGTAAAGCTGAAACTCGATGTCCACGGGGACACGCACCGGCACGGACTGCCCGTGAGATTTGGCGGGCTTGAACTTCCATTTTTGAACGGCGTCGATCGCTTTTTGCGTTAGAGCAAAAGGCGCGCCCTTCAACACCAACACGGAATTGACAACGCCATCCTTCGTAACGATCAGCGAAAGCTCCACCGTTCCTCGGTATTTCGCGACACGCGCGAGGTCCGTATAGTCCGGACTGGGGCAGAAAACGCAGACTGGCAGAGATGCTCCATCCACTCCCGGCTGAAGGATACCAGGCTCGGCCGGTATAGCATCTGGAGAGCGGGCAAACGAAAGTGCCGGCTGTTTTAATAGTTCCTGCAGCGCCGCGGTCAAGGGGAGTTCCGCATCCCCTGACCATGTCGATCCTAGTCCGTCGATTCGCAGACTGACTCGCAGCTCCTGATTGGCCCCTGCCTCGATCGTTCCCCGCACAACTCCAGCTCCGCCCATGGAACGCGCGAGTGTCAGGCACACAGCCTCACTCTGAAGATCTTCCAGTCCCATCCAATTTTCTTTCAAATAGGCGTTGAAAGACTTGCGGTCCTCCACTTGGAATCCAGAAGCGAATCCGGAGAGGGATTGCGCCAAATCGTCTGCGAGCATGCTGCCCAGTTTGGAAAATTGTTTGTCGCTTGCGTTAGAGAAATCGATGACCAAGATTTTTGGATAGGCAGGGTCAATCTTCGACTGGCGGATTTGCTCGGCCACTCGCGATGCCAGGGAATCCATCTGATCTTGAGCGGTACGCGGCAAAGCTGGCGCTGAATCCTGCGCCGCAGCCGAGACAGTTGACAGGCTACACGCCAGCACGGCAATCAATAAAAGGCAAACCGGGCCCAAAACGAGAGACGAACTGCTCGGAGACACATCAGATGAGGTCCCTTTTGGCAAAGAGGCTCGCATGGTTTGACTTAAAATCGACGTCTTTTAAATGGATCTGAGGTACACCCATGCTAAAGGACGCGCTGCCCGTGGTAAACGTTGCTTCCCCTGGGCGGGTTTGCCTAAGCGAAGTTGGCGAGCGCGGCCGATTCGGAATTGAAAGTCGGGATGGCTTCGACGAGGCGCGTCACCGTAAGCGCATCGCGCACGCGGCCGGGGCCGCAGATGAGGCGCAAAGCCCCGCCTTCACGGGTTAGCTTGATGGAAATGCGGACCAGCGCAGAGATGCCGGAGCTATCGATTTGAGGAACGCCATTGAGGTCCACGATGACCTTGTTAGCGCCAGCCTTGGCGACAGCTTCGAGCGCATCGTGGAGCTGCTCGCTAGGATCGCCAATGGTCAGGCGGCCGCGCACTTCGAGAATCGGGATAGTCCCCGACTCTCGAACGGTGATTTCCATGGGCGGATGCTCGGTCATAGTACTTGGCTTGAGGTTCCTATTATTTTATTCGCACGGCTGCGGCTTCGCCCTACTTAGCCGAATCCGCAGGAGCGGCCAGTTTGCGGCTGCGATGCATTATACGATGGCAGCGCCGCTAGGCAAGATGGCCCTCTGAAAGAAATTGGTTGGGTGAAGTTTGGCTGCGGATGCGGAACCCGGGAGTAACGTCCAGTTCGTCGCGGATTTCGAGAGGAGCGCATCTGAAAAATGAATCTGACCGATGCAAATTTCAAAACATGACATTGGACCTGCACGCGTATAATCCGAGGCGAAAAAGTGGCGTGTCCCTGGCATTGTCTTTTTCAGCGTAGCCCCGGCCCGGCCGGGAGCAACCCAAACGCATCGGAGTGGACATATCTATGAAGCACCTGGGATGGAAGTGTTGTTTGCTCATGACCATGGTGCTCGCCGCTGTGCCCCTCCTCGCGCAGCAATCCCCCTCCTCCGCTGCAACTAGTTCCCCTGCAGCAGCTTCCAGCGTAACACCTACGCCGGCTTCTGAGGTCCCGAAGGCCGTGAGTGAGCAACTGAAACAATTGGATCAGCGTGTCACGGCAGCGCAATCGGCTGGCGACAACGCCTGGATGCTGGTGAGCGCGGCGCTGGTGCTGATGATGACTGGACCAGGCCTGGCGCTCTTCTACGGCGGGTTGGTGCGGCGAAAGAACACCCTGGCGATCATGATGCAGAGCTTTCTCCTCATGGCTCTGATCAGCGTCATGTGGGCGCTTGTGGGGTACAGCCTGTGCTTCGGCGGAAACGGCCCCGTTATAGGCGGGTTCGAGCACGCCTTCCTGCGAGGCGTGGGGGCCGACCCGAATCCCGACTACGCAGGCACAATCCCGCAATCAACGTTCATGATTTACCAGCTCATGTTCGCCATCATCACGCCAGCCCTGATCACCGGCGCAACAGCCGAGCGCATGAAGTTCAGCGGCACAGTGCTCTTTCTGACGCTTTGGTTTTTGGTGGTGTACGCGCCGCTGGCGCACATGGTTTGGGGCAAGGGCGGGTTCCTAAACGCGTCCCTCGGCGGAAAATTTCCCACACTGGATTTTGCCGGCGGAACAGTCGTGCACATCAGCTCCGGAGTGTCCGCACTGGTGTGCGCGCTTTACCTCGGAAAACGCACCGGCTACCCGAAGCAGCCCATGCCGCCTCATTCTCTGGTCTTAAGTTTCATCGGCGCGTGCTTGTTGTGGGTTGGATGGTTTGGCTTTAACGCTGGAAGCGCACTGGCGGCTAGCGCGCTGGCGACGAGCGCGTTTGTAGCCACGCACATGGCCACTGCGGCGGCGGCGATGAGCTGGAGCATTGCAGAGTGGATCAAGAACGGCCGCCCCAGCGCTCTCGGCGCAATTTCCGGCGCAGTTGCCGGGCTAGTCGCAATCACGCCGGCTGCCGGATTCGTAGGACCGATGCCAGCTCTAGCTATTGGATTTATCGCCGGCCTGGTCTGCTACTGGATGGTAACGAAAGTAAAATCGATCTTCGGCTATGACGATGCGTTGGACGCTTTCGGAGTGCACGGCGCCGGTGGAACCATCGGCGCGCTCTTGACGGGCGTCTTCGCACAACAAGTGATCAATCCGATTTTCGGCGTGGGCAAACCCGTTGGTGGAATGGACGGACACTGGGGACAACTCGGCAACCAGCTTGTAGGCGTGTTGATTGCTTGGGGCTTCGCATTGATCGGAACCATCGTTCTGCTGAAAATAACGGATATGATTACCGGTGTGCGCGTGACCGAAACCGAAGAGATCGAAGGTCTGGACATCACGCAACACGGTGAAGAGGCCTACAACCTCGAGTCGTGAAAGGGCCATGAGAATGATCGGCACGGCAAGCTTCTGGCATTGGGCGGAGCAGAAACCTTCATGATGAAAATTGAGGCAATCATTCAGCCCTCGCGGTTCGAATCCGTGAAAGACGCGTTGCGCGAAATTGGCATCGAGGGAATGACCGTCACCGAAGTCCGCGGCCACGGCCGCCAAAAGGGCCACACTGAAGTTTATCGCGGCCGCGAATACACCGTGGACTTGCTGCCCAAGCTCAAACTCGAGATGGTTCTGCCGGATCCGCTCGTGCAGCGCGCCGTGGACACAATCCTGAAGACGGCCAAGACAGGAAAGATTGGCGACGGTAAAATATTCCTATCACGGGTTGAGGAAGCCATCCGGATCCGTAACGAGGAGCGCGGCGAAAACGCGCTCTGAATGACGTGACCACCGCAGCTCCAGGACTTGATCCGGCCAACCGGCCCGTAAAAATCATGCAAGGCTCTTTAACTCCCTTGTCCGTCCTCGGACCACAGGCCGAGGACGAACGGCAACGCATTCGCCGCCAATTTGAAGCGGGCGGAAGCGCGCAAGAAACCCTTCAAGCGCTTTGCGCGCTCGCGGACAAAACCGCTCAGCAGATTTTCGGCGAGGTTCTGCGCGTGCATAACACGGAACCGCAAGGGCTCAGCCTGGTTGCTCTCGGGGGATACGGGCGGCGCTTGCTCTTCCCTTACTCAGATCTGGATATCCTTTTTCTTTTCGGCAACGAAAAAGCTGAAGCGGAGTTTCGCCCGCTGATTGCGGATTTCTCCCGCACGTTGTGGGATCTCGGTTTTCGCGTGAGCTCCGCCGGCCGCACGATCGAAGAATGCAAACGCATCGAAGAAGACAACGCCGAGTTTCATCTCGCGCTTCTGGACCGCAGGTTTCTGGCCGGCGATGAAGAACTTTTCGATCGGCTCACCAAGAAAACCCTCGCCGGACCGGAAAAGCAAGCGCGGCCCTTCATGCTCGCGGAACTAACCAAACTGACCAAAGAGCGGCATGCGCGGTATGGAAACACAATTTATCATTTGGAGCCGAACGTTAAAGATGCGCCGGGAGGACTCCGCGATTATCAGGCGGCGGCGTGGCTGAAGCAGATCGACAATGGACAGAGAGACAGCATGCGGAACAGCACGGGCGAAGATGAACTCGCCGCCAACGCGGTCGATTTTCTCAGCGCCGTCCGCTGCTTCCTGCATTACAGCAACGGCCGTAACGACAATACTCTGACGTACGAGCTGCAAACCGCCGCCGCGGAACGTTCGCTGGGAGTAGCGAGCGGCTCATCGCGCGGTGCAAAGCGCAGCCCGGAAGAGTGGATGCGCTTGTATTTCCGCCAAGCCCGCATCCTCAACCGCCTGCTGCTGCGCTACATCGAGCAAAAACCAGCGGCGCAGCTGACTTTTCGCGAACGTTTTTTTAGCGCAGCGCGCAGTGCCCGCTCGGAAGCCGGCAAAGCAAAACCGTTTGCCGTGCGCGACGGCCTACTGGAAGTGATCGACGAGCCGGCTCTTTCCGACCGCGCCGTGACTTTCGCGCTGTTCACGGAAGCCGCGCGAACCGGCATTCCACTCAGCCGCGAAGCGGAACGCGCCATCTTTTACATCCTCAAACATCCCGAGCTGCCCCAGAAAAATATCCAAATAAATTGGGCTACGCTGCGCGAAATTCTCGCCGCCGATTATCCCAGCATGGCGCTCCGGCCCATGCAGCGCCTCTCCCTCCTGATGGAAGTCTTGCCGGAATTTAAAGCGATCGATTCCCTGGTAGTGCGCGACTTTTATCATCGCTACACGGTCGACGAGCACTCCCTCCGCACGATCGAACATCTGCAAGAGCTCGCCGAGCCTCCGGATGAGCGCGCCGCTCATTTCCGCCAGCTCTGGAAAACCGTCGACCGGCGCGATCTCCTGATCCTCGCGCTTCTGCTCCACGACGTGGGCAAGGGCATGTCCGTAGAAAATCACGTTACTGGCAGCCTCGAAGCGCTGGAGAGCGCGGCCGCGCGGCTGCGCCTCTCCGCATACGAAACAGACGAAGTTCATTTTCTGATCGAGCATCACCTGGATATGTCGGAGACCATGCAGCGCCGCGACATTTTCGATCCAGGAACCGTTTCCATGTTCGCGGAAACGGTGACGACGCAGGAGCGCCTTCAACGATTGTGCCTGATGACCTACGCCGACATCCACGCCGTGAACCCGGAAGCCTTGACGCCGTGGAAAGCCGAAATGTTGTGGCAGCTCTTCGTCGCCACCTCGAACCACTTCAGCCGGACCCTGGACCGCGACCGCCTGCACGCTTCCGACGAAGTATCTTTGCTCGAACAAGTAAGTAGCCAGGCCGGCGGCGCGAACAAGCGCGAAGTGGAGCGCTTCCTCGAAGGCTTCCCGCGCCGTTATCGCGCCGTCCACTCTGCTCCCGAGATTGCCGCCCACTTTCAGCTCTACCAAAAATTGGGCGCCGAACCGGTGCAGACCGAACTGAAAGCGCGTCACCATTCTTTCTCGCTGACATTGCTGACTGCCGATCGGCCCGCGCTGTTTGCGACCATCTCTGGGGTACTCGCCGGCTGGGGCATGAACATCGTAAAGGCCGATGCCTTTGCGAACGCCGCAGGCGTCGTGCTGGATACCTTTCAATTTGTCGACCTGCATCACACGCTCGAGCTGAATCCCAGCGAAATCGTCCGCTTTCAGAAAAGCCTGGCCGACACCGTGAACGGAAAAGCGCCGCTCGAACCCCTGCTGAAAGGCCGCGAAAGCGCGAGCAAAGCAAGACCGCCCAAGGTGCCCGTGGAAACTCGCATCAACTATGACGATACCTCCTCGGCGCACAGCACCTTGCTCGAAATCATGGCTCAGGACCGTCCAGGCTTGTTGTATGACTTCGGCTCCGCGCTTGCCCGGCTCGGCTGCAACATTGACGTCGCGCTGATCGACACGGAAGGCCAAAAAGCCATCGACGTCTTCTACCTGACCGAGCACGGAAAAAAACTCAGCCAGCCGAAACAGGAATTGTTGCGCGAGGTCCTGCAAAACACACTGTCGTAAGTCTTCAGACTCCTTCCCCCCTCCCCCTATTTTTTTGTAAGTGCGGATTCTAAGGGACTTTAAGTGCCGCGTTCTGTAAGTGCGGATTCTACGGGAGTTATGGGCGCGATTTTCGGAAGTGCGGATTCTAAAGGGGATAGTGGCGAGTGGCTAGAGCGGGAAAAAAGCGAGAGACGACGGAAGCTGGACGGTACCACCTAGCGGACCTATGCCTGCCTTAGAAAGAGCTCGAGATCTCTCTCCAAGGGTGAGGGAAGGGGAGGAGGGCGCGGATTGCTTCCTGGATTTCTTCAAGAACGCGGTCGGCAGCGCCGGGATTGTCAGCGGCGATAAATTCCCAAATCTCGGTTAGGTCTGTGAGCGCGTCCGGATGGAGAACAAATCCGCTCATGCACGGCGGCGGTCTTGGCTCTTTTGGCGCAGACGGGCAAAGGCATCCTCGCCGTCGATGGGGGGAACCAGGCCGCTCTTGATGTCGTCGTAGCGGCCATCCAGCATGTTGCGCATTTCGGTTAATTCTGCAAGGTAACCCGACATTGCGTCCTCGACGAGATCGTCTGGCGCGCGACCGGTGGTCGCTGCGAGTTCTTGGAGGCGGGATTCCGTTTCGGGCTTGAGGTGCACGACCATAAGAGTCAGTTTAGAGTCGATCTTGGGAACTGTCAAAGCGATTTAGGGGGAGGGACAGCTTTGGCGCGATAAGACGATTTTCTTTCAACCGTCGACTTCTTCACAGACCTCCATCCTGTTGGACCCCAGGAGGCCGGACACATGCGCTCGCGAGCGCCTGACCATGAGCAAAATAATTTTTGCAACGATTCTGGAGCGAGCAGGCGGTAAAGAATGCAAGCGTGTGTATCCCCCACAAGGAGACAAACACCGGATCGGGGCAGAAGCCAGATGATTGAGCGGCGAAAAGTTCAGGCGAGTTGGTGGACGTGACAGGGTTCGAACCTGCGACCTCATGCTTGCAAAGCACGCGCTCTCCCAGCTGAGCTACACGCCCATCCTTTCGGCACTACCAGTTTAAGACACTTTCGAAGTCCGCGCATCTGCGATCGCTTTTTAGGGTGCTGGAAATGTCCGCGGGCCACGGCCGCCTCTCGCACCCCTCGCAGAATGAGGCGCTCCAATTTGTTTTTCCCGTACAGGCAGGGCTTGCAAGTTTGCGTTAGTCACTATAATGTTGGCGCGGCTAACGTAATGTGATGAATGCCGCGCCCCCCGGGCGGCGCACCATCCAGGGAGGAATTTTTCATGCGGCGCGCAAAAACTTCCGCGAGAAGATCGCCCTTGCCGGCCCATGGGAATAGCAAAAACGGCGAGCCTTCCAATAACAGGCACGGGCGAGCCTCCACCAGCAAGGAGCCAACGGCCGGTCTTCGCGAACGAAAGAAAGCGCGGCTTCGCCAGCAGATCGTCGAAACGGCGCTGCATCTTTTTCGGCAGCGGGGCTACGAGAACACGCGGATCGACGATATCGTGCATACGCTGGAAATCAGCCAGCCCACTTTTTTCCGCTATTTCCCGAGTAAAGACGCGGTTTTGCGCGAAGTGGGACGCCGCGCCTTTGCTCGCCAGGCCGAAAGCCTGAAATCCGAGCTGTCCACCAAAGCCACGACGGAGCAACGCTTGCGCCGGTTTTACGAAACTCTGGGAAATGTAACGGAAGTGGGACGGCCGCTGTGGCAGGCCGTGATTCTTGCCGGCGCGATGGACCCGGTGCGGTCACCGGAGTTGCGGGGGGCGGAGGCGGCGACGGTCAGCCTGCTTCGCGAGATCATCGCGGAAGGACAAAAGTGCGGCGAGATCACGCGGGATTTTCCAGTCGTGCACCTGGCCGAATTCATGGAAGGGCTTTTCAATACCGTCGTCCGTCAATGGGCCGTCGATCTGACTGGACCGCACAAACTTACCGAGCGGGTGAGAAATGCAGTTGAATTTTTCTTGCGCGGCGCAAAGCCGTAAAACGGTGCGACAGATTCCCTGCTGATCGCATCAAGCTCAAAGGAGTTCCACTCGCTTGCGCGAAGACCCAGAGTCATACATCCCCAACTTGCCGGGGCGGGCGCGATGAAAGCCGCCATCCTGCGCGAGTTCAAAACGCCGCTGACCATCGAGGACGTCGATCCCCCGCAACCCGGCTCGGACGAAGTGCTCATCGAAGTCGAAGCGTGCGGCGTATGCCATTCGGATTTACACGTGGCCGATGGCGATTGGCCGCAACTCGTCCCCATCACCAAGAGGCCGTTGATCCTCGGGCACGAAATTGCGGGCCGCGTCGTGGAAAAAGGCGCGTCTGTCAAGCACCTGGGAATCGGCGACCGCGTCGGAGTTCCGTGGGTGTACTGGACCTGCGGCGAGTGCGACTTCTGCCGGGAAGGCAATGAGAATCTCTGCGCCAAGCAAAAAATTACCGGCGTCACCGTGGATGGCGGATACGCGGAATTCGTGAAAGTGCCGGCGAGCCATGCCACGAGAATCCCCAATGAACTTTCTTCCGTGGACGCCGCGCCGCTGTTCTGCGCGGGAGTCACCGTCTATCGCGCCTTGAAACACGCCAAAATCCAAGCAGGCCAGCGTTTGGCCGTGTTTGGCGTGGGCGGCCTTGGTCACTTGGCCGTACAAATTGGGCTCGGCCTGGGAGCGATGGTGACAGCCGTTGACGTATCCGAAGAAAAACTTGCGCATGCCAAAACGCTTGGTGCATCGGCCACGCTGAACGCGGAAACAGTAAACGTCGTCAAAGAATTGCGGCGCGCGGGCGGTGTACACACGGCGCTGGTCACCTCCGCTTCGAAAAAGGCTTATGACACGGCCTTTCCCTGCATCAGGCCCACCGGGACGCTTCTTGTTGTCGGCTTGCCTTCAGAGGCCATCTGCTTTTCCCCCATCATGATGGCTGCCACGGAAGTGCACATCCAGGCTTCCTCCGTTGGCACGCGAGAAGACTTGCGCGAAGTCTTGGCTCTTGGGGCGGCAGGAAAAGTTCGATGTCAGACGGCTACGCGCCCGTTGGCCCAAGTCAACGAAGTCCTCGAGCAACTTCGGCATGGGCAAGTTTCCGGGCGCATAGTACTTGTGCCCCGCTGAACGGCGCCCAGTTGATGGGGCTTGTCGCACCCCCGCCCCAGGGCCGATGCTTCTGCATAGGGTCGCCCGCCACACATCCATAACTCTGGCCAGTAGTCCAACCTATGGCCTGGCTTATTCCCCCTTGCGGAATGCCTGAGGATTCGTCTTGACGTTAGTCAATATTATGTGATACGGACAATCATAATTTTGGATGCATCCGTCGGGGGCATGGGGTCCTTGAATTCCTGAAGGATGACGCACAGTCTCCTGCAGTACCTCCATGCAAGTCTCCAACCTTGGAATTAACCGGCAGCGGGTCCGGCAAGAGTGGGCGTGGCAGTCTCAGGGCATTCGGTGCAAGGAACAGAGCGTAATTGGTCCCATGGAGCAAAAGCTCTGTGATCCGAACGTTGAACCAGGAGGACTTATGAGGGCAACTCTACTTGCTGGCGCATTCCTTTCGTTGGCATGCATGCTGCCTGCAAACAGCGCAGCACACGCCCAAGGCACGGGTACATCGGGAGAGATACGCGGGACGGTGACGGACCCCACTGGGGGGACGGTTCCGAAAGCCGCCGTGACGGTCGAAGACTCGGAAAAAGGAATCCGGCGCGCCGTGGTCACGGAGAGCGATGGCGAATTTCGCATAACGGGGCTACCGCCATCCTCCTATAACGTGACCGTGGAAACGGCTGGCTTTCAGAAGGAAATCCGTAAGGAGGTAGTTGTCAACGTTGGACAGACGCTCATTCTGGACTTTCACTTGCAGTTGGCGTCGGCCACAGCCCACGTGGAAGTGACGAGCGAGTTGCCGGTGGTGGAAACCGAGAGGGGGAGTCAGGCGGATACGCTGACGCAGGACGATATCGCCAACCTCCCCATCGATCGGCGCGATTATCTGACCTTCACGCTCTTGACTCCGGGGGTTTCGAATTCCACGCGGCTGGCTTCCGACCAGGATTTTCGAGTGAAATCAACCCCGCAGAGCGGCCTTTCGTTCTATGGCAGCAATGGCCGCGGCAACAGCATCACCGTTGACGGTGGGGAAGCCAATGATGACGCGGGCGGAGTGCGTCTCACACTCAGCCAGGATGCTGTCCAGGAGTTTCAAGTCAACCGCAGCAATTACACGGCGGAGCTCGGCGGCGCGAGCGGCGCAACGATTAACATCGTCTCCAAGTCCGGGACGAACGAGCTGCACGGCACCCTTTACAGTTACTTCCGCAACGACGGCCTGGACGCCGCTGACCCGTTTGCCCGTACGCAGGCGCTGGCGCCGGGTGCGATTTTCAATCCGACGCAGCCGGACAGCAACAGCTCGCCGACGAAGAATTCCTTGACCCGCTATCAGTTTGGCGGCACGGCGGGCTTCCCAATCACGAAAGACAAGTCCTTTCTATTCGTTTCCTTCGAAGGGTTACTCCAAGACGCGCAGAATTCCGTTCCGATCCTGACCAGCACGAGTCTTCTCCGACCGACGGCTGCGCAAGATGCGATTATCGCTGGATTGACGGCGCAAGGAGCCACTCTGGTAACCTGCTTCGCAGGCATGCCACAAATTCCGGCAGCTTTCTGCGCCGGGGCACTCGCTAACGGTTTGACGGTCAGCCAATCCACGGGGCTTTCGCCACTTCAAAACGGGCTGAACGGTTTCCTCGTGAACGCGCTGGAGTCAAACGGCGGACTGTTTCCTTACAACACTCGAGAATATCTGGCGTCTGGGAGGTTCGATCACCGATTCAGCGATGCGAATCAGATAAGCGTCACTTACAGGTATGGGCATGATCGCGAGGAAAATCCCGACGTGCAATCGCTCACGGGCTTTTCGGCGGGCAGTGCTGTTCGCGCCTATGACGACAACCTTTTAGCCGCTTTTTATCATCAGTTCAGCCCCACCGCTCAGAACGAACTCCGGTTGCAATTTGACTACTATAACACCGGCGTAATTCCGAACGAACCTGGGGAAGCCGGACTGCAAATCCCCGGCTTTGTGAATAATTTGGGAACGAACATCTTTTTGCCCGAATCCAGCATTACGCGCAGATACGAATTCGCGGACAACTTCACGCTGGTTCGCGGGCACCATACTCTCAAATTCGGAGGTTCCGAGCTGCTTCGCGGCAACCATACGGAATCGCACACCTTCTTCCCGGGGCGTTTCGTGTTTAGTTCCTTGCCTGGAGGTGCGATTAGTCCGCAACTGGCGAGTACCAGCATAACTTCGCTGCAAGCGGCTTCGTTTGGTATTCCGGTCGTTTTCCAGCAGGGCTTCGGCAACCCAGTTTACCCGTATTATACAAGGCCGTTCACGGCGGGCTACTTCCAGGATACGTGGCAGATCCGGCCCAATCTGACCTTGAATCTGGGTCTTCGCTATGAACTTGACACGCAGTACGCGCCCTTGAACACATACAAAAAAGATTTTGGCCCTCGAGTCTCCTTCGCCTGGGATCCGTTCGGCAACCACAAGACGGTCATTCGTGGCGGGTATGGGATCTTCTACGCACCAATCTACGACCAGATTACGTCCGTGGATTACTCCCTCGGAGTTCGGAACGCGAACAACAGTTCGGTGGGAAACTCGACGAATGCGGGGCAAGTGAACAACCTGGACGCCATTTGCGGATTTTCCGGATTCCCCGGCACCATTTTCCCGGGTAACGGAAGCAGTCCCTGCAATCGCGAAATCTCTATTTACATCGTTCCAATCCAGGGAGTCCCCGGCGGCGCGGCAAATCTGAGTGCCCCGGGAGTCTTCCAAACGCTATTTGCTGAGGGGGCGATCTCTTGCACGACACCACCTGCGGGGAGCAGCGCTTGCATTACCCCTGCCTTGCTTGCGCAGCCTGGGCTGGGGCTGAATGTCGCCAATAGCGGTCCCCTCGGTCCGCTTCAAGTGGTTTTCGTCGACCAACCTAATTTTAGACCTCCCTATTCGCAGCAGGCGGAGTTTGGAATTGAGCGCGAGATTGTTCCGGGACTCTCTATCTCCGCCAGTTACATCTACTCTCATACCATCGGCCTCCCCACCGCCATTGACACCAATCTGCTGCCAGCGCCACTTAGCACCATTCCGCTGGCTAACGGGAAAACTGTCTCCTACCGGAACTGGAATCCCAGCGCGGGCACCGCGGGCGACCCAGATCCGCTGGGCGGCACGGAGTTCCCCGGGGGAGTCTCGCCATGCGCCAATCCTTTTAAGTGCTTTGTGAATCCGTTTATCGTGCAAAACAACGAATACGCTTCCGTTGGGTCCGCCCTTTACCAAGGCGGAATTCTGGAAATCAAGAAGCGCTTCAGCAATCATTTTTCGGTGTTAGGCAATTACACCTATAGCAAAGGATTTGACACGGGTACTGATTTTAACAGCGATTATGGCCCGCAAGATCCAACCAACCTGGGCGCCGACCGCGGACTTTCCGAATTCGATCAGCGTCATAAGGTCGTGGTGGCCGGCGTAATTGACAGCCCTTGGACGAACCCTATCCTTGCCGGTTTTCAGTTGGCCCCCATTTTTACCTACAACAGCGGGCATCCGTTCAACTTGCTGGCAGGGGGCGAAGTGAACGGCGACAATCACACCACGAACGAACGCCCCATCGGCGCCGGCCGCGACACTGGACTTGGCCCGAGTTACACCAATTTCGACATGCGCCTGAGCTGGCAACATAAACTTGGCGAAAAGGCCAGAGTGCAATTTACAGCGGAGGGCTTCAACATCGCCAACCATACCAACTTCGCAAGCGTGAACAACGTGGTGAATCCACTCTTCGGCATTCAAACAGGGCCAGCTGTTTGCCCGGTCGCCGGCACCTGCGCTACTGGTAACACCAGTTTTGACGTTCGCGGAAGCTCAGCGCTCTCTCCGAGCCAGCCGCTTGGCTTTACTTCCGCTTTTCCCAAGCGTGAAATTCAGCTGGGTCTGCGCTTCACGTTTTAATTAGCAGGCGGCCGGCGCGCGGCGGCATTTGCTGGAATGCCGCCGCGGAAGACTTGCCTCCCAGCGGCGGAACGTCCGCCGACAATAGCGTTAGTGTCTAACATATGATATAAACACTCGCCGCGAACCAGCGTCCGCCGGAGTCTCGTAAAGCCGTAAGGCGCGCGGCACCCGGTTCGCATCCGGCAAAATCAAGGAGTCAAATTCATGGACCTAAATCTGACCGCCGAGGAGTTAGCTTTTCGCGACGAACTCCGCAGCTGGCTCGCTTCCCATGTCCCCAAGGACTGGGACGCGTGGCGCGAAAAGCCCATAGAAGAATCGTTCCCCTATCTTCGCTCCTGGCAACGAAAACTCCAGGAAGGCCGCTGGGCCGCGGTTTCCTGGCCCAAAGAATACGGCGGCCGCAGCGCTACGCTGATGCAGCAAGCCATATTTTGGGAAGAGATGGCGCGCGTCGAAGCGCCGCCGATGGCCAATTCGCTCGGCCTCGGCCTCATCGGCCCCACCATCATTGCCTGCGGAACCGAAGCGCAGAAGAAGCGCTACATTCCGAAAATTCTGAGCGCTGAGGAAATCTGGTGCCAGGGATTCTCCGAACCTAACGCCGGCTCCGATCTCGCAGGTCTGCAAACCGAAGCGCGTCTCGACGGCGATCACTACATCGTGAACGGCCAAAAAGTCTGGACCAGTTACGGCTGGGTCGGCGATTGGTGCGAACTCGTCGTGCGCACCGACGCCACCGCCGCCAAACACAAAGGGCTCACCGTTCTGCTGGTGGACATGAAATCGTCGGGTGTCGAAGTGCATCCCCTCCGTCAAATGACCGGCGAATCCGAATTCAACGAGCTGTTCTTTCGCGATGTTCGAGTCCCCGCCGAAAATATCCTCGGCAAAGTAAATGACGGCTGGAACGTGGCGATGAGCACTCTGATGTACGAGCGCGGTTCTTACGGCGCGCGTCTGCATCTCATTTTCAAGCGTTACATCACACGCCTCATCGAGCTCGCGCGCACCACAGATCGCAATGGCCGCCCAGCCGCCAAAGATCCCCTCATCCGCCAGAAGTTGGCGCAATGCAGCGCCGAAATCGAAATCATGCGATTCAACCAGATGCGCGCCTTCAGCCGCATCACCGCAACGGGAGTCCCGGGCCCCGAAGGCTCGATCCAGAAAATTTTCTGGAGCGAGCTGAACCAGCGCCTGCAGCAAATCGCCCAGGAAATTCTCGGTTCGTACGGCCAACTCCTCGGAGGCGACCCGCATGCAATCGACAAGGGGCTCTGGTCCTACGCCTATCTTCGCACCCGAGGGAACACGATCGAGGCCGGGACATCCGAGGTGCAGCGCAATATCATCGGGCATTTCGTTCTCGGCCTGCCCAGAAGCTACTAATCCACGAAGCCACTAACCCAAGGAATCGCGAAGGGGACACGCCATGCAATTCGGTTTGAGTGAAAGCCAGGAATTTTTAAAAGACAGCGCGCGCAAATTCTTCGCCGGGGAATGCCCCAGCGCCGAAGTGCGGCGGCTCATGGAAACAGATACCGCCTACGACGCCGATCTCTGGTCGAAGCTCACCGAGCAGGGTTACACGGGTATCATTTTTCCGGAAGAGTACGGCGGAGTCGGCCTCGGAAAAGTCGAGCTCATGCTTCTAATGGAAGAAGCTGGCCGCGCGCTCTTGCCCGGCCCGTTTTTCTCGACCGTCGTTCTTGCTGGATCGGTTTTGGACGCCGTGGCCACTCGCGCTCATAAGAAACAATATCTCGCGCCCATCTGCCGCGGCGAAGTTCGCGCTACCGTCGCCCTCGTCGAAGACAGCGCCAATTGGGACCTGAAGTCCATCGAAATGAACGCCACCAACGGAAAACTCACCGGCGAAAAATTCTTTGTCCCGGATGCCACCATCGCCGACTTTCTCATCGTGGTAGCGCGCGACGGCGTCTTCGTCGTGAACTCCAAAGCCCGCGGCCTAAAAATATCGCCTATGCACGGAATGGACCTCACGCGAAAACTCTGCGTCGTCGAATTCAGCGATACGCCAGCGGAAAAAATCGCCGTCAACTCCGGCCTCTCGCGCGCCTTCGATATCGCCACCGCCGCTCTCGCCGCAGAGCTAGTCGGCGGGATGCAGCGCACCCTGGACATCACCGTCGAGTACGCCAAGACCCGGAAACAATTCGGCAAACCCATCGGAATGTTCCAGGCCGTACAGCATCAGTGCGCCGACATGTACCTCGAAACCGAAAGCTCCCGCTCCGCTGTCTATTACGCAGGCTGGGCCCTGGAAGAAAACTCGCCCGACGCATCCACCGCCGTTTCCATCGCTAAGATGTACGCCAGCGATGCCGCCCGTACCGTCGGCAACCGCGGCATACAAATCCACGGCGGCATGGGCTTCACTTGGGAAAACGATGTTCACCTTTACTACCGCCGCGCGAAAGCCTCGGAAACGGCCTTCGGCGACGCCACATTTCACCGCGAGCGCATCGCGAGCACCGTGATTGACTCCGCCACCATCTCCGCGAAAAGTGCGTAAATCACGTTCACCAATCGAGAGAAGACCTTCCAGGAGAGAAGTCGTCGTAGTCGCGAGTTCGTAGACGCCCCTCGCTATTTCCCGGTGAAAATCGGGGAACGTTTTTCGACAAAGTGCGCCACACCTTCTTTGAAGTCTTCGCACTCCAGGCTTGCCAGCATTTCTTGCTCGGACGTTTCAAACGATTCCGCCAATGCTTGAAACATGGCCTCATACACTTGTCGTTTGATCACGCGCAACGACCGCGGGCTAACATTCGACGCTAGGTACGCTGCATTTTTCCGGACCTCCTCGAGAAACGATTCTCGCGGATAGACCTGATTCACCAATCCCATTCTCAGCGCTTCCGCTGCATCAATCATTCTGGCGCTGAACAGCAGGTCCAGCGCGTTGGCGTGTCCCACGAGGCGCGGCAACATCCAGGCCATCCCGTATTCGGCAATCAATCCCCGCTGCGCAAAAGCCGTGCCGAACCGTGCCGCATCCGAAGCAAGACGTAAATCACAATACAATGCAATCACCAATCCCAAACCCACTACCGGGCCGTTTATGGCCGCAATCACCGGTTTTGTTAGTGCTGGAAAATACGAATACTTTTTCTGAAAATCACGTCGTGATCCTTCGCTCTTCGCCGTAGTTTGTACTGCTTGTGTTCGTCTCGCTTCGTCGAGTCCCTTCTCTGCTACAGTGCCCAGAAGAGATATATCCGCGCCCGCGCAGAACCCGCGCCCCGCGCCGGTCAAGACCATGACGCGAACGTTTTCATCCTTTTCCGCTTCTCCTATGGCGGCGCGCACCTCGCGTTCCATTACCGCCGTCCAGGCGTTTAGTTTATCGGGCCGGTTGAGTGTGATAGTGGCGACGCGATCGACGACTTGGTACAGCGTTTCTTGATTTGGCATAGTGCGCTGGATTATATACAATGCCGGTCGCATTAGTCACATTCATCTGTGTGCGACTATTGCGTTCTACATTGCTTCTTCGCGGTCTCTTGACGGAAACCGCTTGTCGTCACGGGAGGCCCGGTGTCCTTCGTTGAAAATCAAGGCGCCAGAATATATTGGGACGAACAAGGCTCCGGCGAACCTCTCTTGCTTATCATGGGCCTCAGCTATCCCTCTTATATGTGGCACCGCAGTCGCCCCGTCCTCGCGCAGCGATATCGTACGATCGCTCTCGATAATCGCGGCGTTGGCCAAAGCGATGCGCCCTCTGGTGTCTATTTCATAGCGTTGATGGCTTCCGATGCGGCCGCCGTCCTGGATGCCGCTGGCGTCGAGAGTGCACATGTGTTCGGCGCCTCCATGGGGGGCATGATTGCACAGGAGTTTGCGCTTCAATATCCGAATCGCGTGCGCTCCCTGATCCTCGGTTGCACCGCGGCTGGCGGTCCCTATGCCGTGCAAGCCGAACCCGAAGCGTTGCAAGCACTTCTTCGCCGCGACGTCACTCCCGAACAAGCCAAGGAAACCATCATCCCCTTCATTTATGATCCCGCCACGCCCCGCGGGCGCATTGACGAAGACATGGCCATTCGCATGAAGTGGTATCCTACGGCGCAAGGCTATATGGGTCAGCTACAGGGGATCCTCGGCTGGGAAGCGTACAGCCGTATCGAGCGAATCACCGCCCCCACTCTCGTCATTCACGGCGAAACCGACCGTCTTGTTCCATCTGCGAACGCCCGCTTAATTGCGGAAAAGATTCCAGCTGCCAAACTCGTCCTGATCCCTCACGCCAGCCACATTTTTGAGACCGACCAACCTGCTGCCGCCCATCAGGCCATTCTGCAATTTCTAGCCGCTCAGCAGCCTCACGCGCAAACGCAACTCTAACGAATCGCGACGCGCCTACCGCACCGCCACATACAAATCCACCACGGCGTCCGCTGGATTTTGCGCCCGCTGATCGTACAGCTCGAAGTCCGCTCTGTAAGTCCGGTCCCCACCCAGCGCGCTCTTTGGCGTCTCCCAAACTCGGCGCCACATCTCCACAACGACTTTTTGCACTGGGCCGCGCCCCGAAGTGAACAACGCGTATCGTCCCGCCGGCACATTCTTCACCGTCATTCCGTCCGGCAACTTTTCCACTTTCGTAACGCGCGCGCCGAGCAAGTACGTGTATTCCCCATCTTTGTCGCTCGCATACTCCGAGTACACCGCCAGGATATTGCCGTCCGCCTTGTTCGGAATCGCCGCGAGCACTCCTTCCTTAAATAGCCGCTCCCACTGCTTGCCGATCGGCCGTGCCGCCGTTGTTTGCTCCGCATTGCTCGTCCGCACCGCAATGCCAACCACTGTAAATCCATCCTGCTGCGCAGCTCTCGGGTTCATCTCTGTTTCTTTCTTCATTTCAGATAACGCAAAAATCGAACACGTAGCCATCGCCAAAATAATCCCTGCAAACCACGTGGCCCTTCGATTGACTTTCCTAATCATCGAACCCTCTCATTTTGAAAACAATAACTCAATTGCAGTTTTATGACACAAAACGCCGTCTAGTTGATTCGCCGCGCAGCCGCTTCAACACCCGCAAGCATCTTTTCCAAATCTTTCCCTGAATAATAATTTCCGTTGACGATCACTGCCGCAATTTTCTGCGTATTCGAAATATCCTGCAGCGGATTGGCATTCAATAGCACAAGGTCGGCCAGCTTTCCCTTTTCAATCGTTCCGAGCTGCTCCTCCATCCCTAAGAAACGCGCTGGATTCAGCGTCGCGGTTTGCAGCGCCTCGAGCGGCGTGAATCCCGCAGCTACGAATCGCTGCAGCTCTTCGTGCAGGCTGAATCCCGGAAAAACGTACACGCCCGGCGGCGTGTCCGTCCCCGCAAGAAACGGCACTCCCGCCTGATGGAGCAGCTGTACGACTTCCAGTTCTCTCTCGATAAATTTCTTCCGCACCGCGATATCGTCCGGGCCGTACCCTTTCATAATTTCGTCCGTGAACCGTTTCCATGCTTTGTTTTTCCACGATGCAGGCACATACTTCGCGCGCCCGTCTTTCGCAAAATCCGTTACGTCAATCAAGTTGCCACCGCGTTCCCAAACTAGCGTGGGACACTGCCAGGTCTGATTTTTCGCAAGCAACTCCGCGAGTGTAGCCGCCCGCGATGGATCGTAGGACGCGAGGAATCGCCCTTCCGTTTTTCCGCCTTTCAAGAAGTCGTCTTCGCTCGGAGAGCTGCCCTCAAATATCCCGATGAGGTGCTCAAAACTCCTCATCCCCGCTTCCGACATTTCGCTGGCTCGCACCGAGTCCGGAACGTGGCCCTCAAACGCAATCTCTTGCTTCTTCGCTTCCTCCGCGATCGCAAACACAGCCTCGCGCGGAATCAGCGACTGCAGCTTGATGAAGTCCGCTCCGCTCTGCTTCAACGTGTCAACGGCGCGCCGCCCCTCCTCCGCCGTCGTAATCGCAATCGAACTTGGGAAGCGCGGCTTGGGACCATCCAGCATCGGCCCCGACGTGAAAATTCTCGGCCCCAACAGGCGTCCAGCTTCGATTTCGTTCCTCCAATCCTCAACAATTTCCAGTTCGCTGCCCATATCGCGCACCCCAGTCACGCCATTTGCAATCAACAGCGGCAGGGTGACGTCCTGTGCGCCCGGAAACCAATCGCCGAACACGAGGTGCACGTGCATGTCCCAAAGCCCGGGGATCAGAAAGTATCCGTGCCCATTCACGCTCGGCGCGTTCCGCGGGTACTTCGCGGACTTGCTAGGCCCAACCGACGCGATGCGGTTCCGCTCGAGGATGACCGTCTGATCTGCCAAGACCGCGCCGCTGCGAACATCGACAACACTCACGTTGTTGATGACCACGAGATCGTTCGGCGATGGTTTTTGCGCCGTCGCCGCAGCGGCGAAAAAAAACAACGATGCGATTAGGAAAGCAGTGTGAACACCGTTCCCAGTCTTCATGGCCCGGCATTGTATCTTTTCCCCGGGAGAAGTCCATCAGCGCAACTCCATCCCCACCCGAACGCCGCGATGGCCCGGATGGCGCTATGATGAAGAAGTGCGCCTCATTCCCGCCGCACGAAGGTAAGACCATGCGAACATCAAATCTCTTTCTCGCGAGCCTGTTCTTCACTAGCTCGCTATTCGCCCAGGACAAACCCGCCGATGCTCCCCACGACATAGACCACATGCAGCACGGCGGATTCATGCAAGGGGGCATGCATCATGCGATGGCCAAAGGCGTGAAGCTCGAACAAAAAATCGACGGCCACACCATCATCGTACGTATCGGTCCGATGAACCTGCCCGCTCACACCACTCACATGAAAATGCCGCAGCCTCCCGACCTCGAATGGCAAATTCCCATCGACGGCTGGCTCCTCGCCTATTCTCCAAAGCTGGTTGATGCCAACGGCAACACCGTCCCCGGCCGCGTCCTCCATCACACCGCTTTCTGGAATGAAAACCGCGCCGATTTTCTCTGTCCCAACAAAGAGGAACACATTTTCGGCGCCGGCGGCGAGCTCACCCATTGGGCGGAAATCCCCGGCTACGGCTATCGCGTCCAAATGGGCGACAAAATCCGCGTCGAAACCATGGTCCACAACCCCACGGACGCTTCCTACGACAACGTCTACCTCGAAGTGACCATTCCCTATCAGGCTGTTGGCGCGGGCGCAAAAATAAAAAGCGTCTATCCGACCTGGATGGACGTGAAATCCTGTGGCAACTCCGGTTACGACTTGCCCGCCGGGAATAGCGCGCAAAACGGCACTGTCGTAGTGAAATACAACGGCGTCCTGCTAGGCGTTGGCGGCCACATGCACGATTACGCCAAACAACTCGTCCTCGAAGACGCCACGCGCAAAGAAACCGTCGCAACTCTCGACGCCAAAGTAGACGATCGCGGCGAACTTCTCAGCATGCCCACGGTGCTGTTCCTCGATCGTGGCGGCTATAAGTTTGCTGCCGGCGACGTGCTCAAAATCTCCGCTACCTACGACAATACAACTGGAAAACTCCTTCGCGACGGCGCTATGGGCATCGTCGTCGGTTATTTCGTGCCCGCGGATGACGCCGCGTTGGCCGCGTTGCGCCGTAAGCCAGCCGCTCATCACATGGCCGGCATGTCCCACGATCACTAAGACGCGCTAGATCGCGCACGAAGTTCGCTCTCGCATCGCCCAGTCAAGCTACGCCTTTCCAGATTGCGCGTAAGACCTCCTCCTCGCGACGCAGTCTATCTAATTGTTGGAGCTGCGCCTGAACGGCGCCAGACAGCCAACTCCATGTACAATGCCGTCGGCTCGCAACTCCTACCCCACACCTCAGGAGCGCTATATGGAAACTGACGAACTAGCCGCTTCGATGCCGGCATCGCCGTCACCCGGCACTCCGCTTACTGCCAAAAAATCTTGGTGGCGGAGACTGCGCGATTGGTCCTCCCACCAGTGGGAGGCGATTCGTCCCGGCCGCGAGGCGCGCCGCGGCGCCGCTTGGGGCACGCTCGGCGCAGCCGCGGTATGCGTCATCATCGGCGGTCTCTACATCCAAACGGGCTTCGGCTACCTGTTTGATTTCGCATTTTGCATCCTTTTCGCCGCCATCCTCATTCCCTTGGTCGCGCTCCTCGTTGTGCTGCTCCTCAGCATTTTCCTAAAATTGCCTCGCTACGCCACGGGAGTCATCGTTGGCTCCTGCGTGATTGTGATGACGCTGTGGGGTCCTCCGCAATTGGGCATTTTCATGGCGATTTTCATGGGCCTCGCTGCTGGATTTCTCGGCGCCACCATCGCCACTTTCTTCTGGGGCAATTTTGGACAAGCCGCGTTGAGCAAGAAAATTGTCGTTGGGGTGCTTTTCCTGCTTGCTCTGGCGGGCAATGTCTATTTCGTCTGGCTCCTTGCTCACGCGGGCTCGATGGATAAGCTCATCTCCTGGAAGCCACCTGCCGACTCCATGCCCGCGAAATTGTCGGCTCCGGATCCGTCCGCCCCCGGGCCCTTCCATGTGCTGAAACTCTTCTACGGCGTTGGCAACGACATTCGCCGGCCCGAATATGGTTCCAGCGTGGCCCTCAAAACCCGCACCGTGGACTCGTCCGACTTCTTCAAGGATTTCGAAGGCTGGAAGCGCTGGTCGCGCAAAAAATATTGGGGCTTCGATGTAGACAAGCTTCCGCTGAACGCGCGGGTCTGGTATCCCGACGGGCCCGGCCCATTTCCGCTCGCTCTTATCGTGCACGGAAATCACAACATGGCCGCTTTTTCCGATCCGGGCTATGAGTATCTTGGCGAATTGCTCGCCAGCCGCGGCATCATTCTCGCTTCCATCGACGAGAACTTTCTGAACAGCGGCTTGTTTCACGACCCCCCCAAGCAACAAGCCGTTCGCGGCTGGATGCTCCTCGAACACTTGAAACTTTGGAAGGAATGGAATCAAACCGGCGGTAATCCATTCCACGGCAAAGTGGACATGTCGCGCATCGCCTTGATGGGCCATTCGCGCGGCGGCGAAGCCGCGGCCACTGCTGCCGCTTTCAATCACATGAAGTACGCTCCAGAAGACGCCAACATAAAATTCGATTACGGCTTCTCGATCAAAGCTGTCGTCGCCATCGCGCCCGCTGACGGCCAGTACAAACCCGCAGGACAACCTCGCTGGATCGAAGACGTAAGCTATCTCACGCTGCAAGGCGCGCATGACATGGATGTTTCTTCCTTCGATGGCAGCCGGCAATGGGATCACGTCCGCTACACGCAGCCTGGGCCCTGGTTCAAAGCTGAGATTTACGCCTACCGCGCTAATCATGGCCAGTTCAACACCGTTTGGGGCAACGATGATGCTGGCAAACCGCTTGGCTGGCTTCTGAATCTCAAACCGTTGATGCCTGCTGACGAGCAGCGCCGCATCTCGAAGACTTACATCTCTGCGTTCCTCGAGGCCACTCTCAAAGATCGTCGCGAATACGTTCCCTTGTTTGAAGACTGGCGCGTCGCTCGCGCCTGGTTGCCAGACACGATCTACTTCAATCGCTATCAAGACGCCTCGTATATTCCTCTCGCATCGTTCGACGAAGACGCCGATCTCACCACGACGAGCGCTCCAGGCGGGCACATCGAAGGTGAAAATCTTACCGTCTGGAACGAAGGCAAAATCCCGTTTCGCGACGGCGATCGCGGCTACAACGGCGTCTTTCTGGGTTGGAACCATGCCAAAGACGCTCCTGCCGTGAGCTACACTCTCACTTTGCCGGCCAGCGCCGCAGCGAATTGGCACTTGGGCCCAAGTTCGACTATCGAATTTTCGATCGCGCCCATGGACGAAGATGTTTCGCTTCCCGGCAAGAAAAAAGACGACGATAAAGACAAGAAAAAAGCTGAGGAAAAGAAAAAGGAAGAAGACAAATCCAAAAAGAAAGATCGCGAATCGCCCGACTTCACCATCGAACTCGTGACTACCGACGGAGTGACCGCCAGCGCTCCCGTAAGCCGCTTCATCTCCATTCCGCCGCCTTTCAAGGAAAAGTTTACAAAGCTCGGGCGGCTGGACGCCGCCGCCTACAACCAGGATTGGGAAGCGGTCTTCCAATCCGTTCGTGCTCCGCTCTCCGATTTTCAGTCTATGGACACCTCCAAGCGATTCGACCCTGCCAAACTCAGCATCGTGCGTATGAAATTCGATCGCACCCCGATGTACAAAATCTGCATCAGCGGAATTGGTTTCGGCAAACAATGATGTAACCTGTGCTCTCTTTGGAGGCTGCTCATGCATCTTTTGCGCGCTCGTTTCGCTTGGACTCTTTCGCTTGTCCTTGTTCTCTTCTCTGCTGCCGGCGCCAACGCACACGTAACTCGCGTTGAGATTATTTCCCGCACCGACGTTCTGGATGGCCGCTCGTTCGGATTGGCCGGAGCCTACGAGAAAATTGTCGGGCGCGTCTATTTCGCGGTGAATCCTGACAACCTTCACAACCGGTTGATCGTCGATCTCGTTAAAGCGCCGCGCAATACGCAAGGTGAAGTTGAATTTTCCGCCGACCTCTATCTCCTGAAACCCAAAGACATGAACAAAGGAAACGACGCCGTCCTTTTCGAGGTTTCTAATCGCGGCGGAAAAGGAATTCTGCACCTCGTAAACGGCTATAGCCCTTCTACTCCGGAAGGCGAATATGGCGACGGATTTCTGATGCGCCAGGGCTACACAGTTGCCTGGGTTGGCTGGGAATTTGACGTCGCCGACCGCGGCGAAAACCTTCGGCTCTTTGCTCCGGTGGCCCGCGATGCGGGCGGAAAAGAAATCCATGGCTTGGTGCGTTCGGACTTTACGCCAGCGCAAAAAGTGGAAGATATGCCGCTCGGCCATTCTCTCCTCGGACCTACCGGTGGTAAAAGCTATCCCGTCGATGATCCGGCCAGTGCAAAAAATGTTCTGACGGTGCGCGACACGCCAGAAGGCCCGCGGCAAGCGATTCCTCGCAACCAGTGGAGTTTTGCCCACACCGTGGATGGCAAACTTGCGGCCGATCCTCACTTCATTCACCTGGACGGCGGATTTCAGCCCGGCAAAATCTATGAGGTCGTCTACGAAGCAAAAGATCCCGTCGTGGCTGGCCTTGGTCTTGCTGCTGTCCGCGATTTCCTGTCCTACTTGAAATACGATCCGCAATCTAGCGCGCCCGTGCATCACGTGTACGCCGTCGGAATTTCGCAGAGCGGGCGCTTTCTCCGCCATTTTCTCTACCAGGACTTCAACGCCGACGAACAAGGCCGGCAAGTGATGGACGGCGTCATCGCTCACGTTGCCGGCGCGGGCCGAGGCAGCTTCAATCATCGATTTGCGCAGCCATCGCGCGACGCTCAGCCGCTCTCTAGCATTTTCTTTCCCACTGACCTTTTCCCATTCACTGATCTGCCGGAGACCGATTCCGAAAGCGGCGAAACGGCCGGCCTGCTTGACGCTACGAACAAATCCAGGACCGCCCCGAAAATATTCTTTACCAACACTTCCTATGAATATTGGGGCCGCGCTGCGTCTTTGATTCATACTTCGCCAGACGGTTTGAGCGACGCGAAAATCGGGGACAATGCTCGCGTCTATTTGCTTGCGGGGTTACAGCATTTTTCTGCGCCCTTTCCTCCGCAGAAGAACAATCCCGGCTCGCCGGACTCCAGCGCGCAGCAGCGCTACAATCCAAATCCCGTTCAGTGGTACTGGCGCGCACTGCTTACGGACATGGATCAATGGGTGAAAGACGCCGCGCCGCCACCGGCCAGCACCTATCCGAAAATTGCTGACGCTACGCTCGTGCCGCTGAATAAGTGGGCTTTTCCCAAAATTCCCGGTGTCAACAAGCCGCATGAATTCAACCTCGCATTCCATCTGGATTTCGGGCCGCAATGGAAGGAAGGGCTCGTTAGTCTTGAACCTCCTAAAGTCGGCAAGGCATTCCAGGTGCTGGTCCCGCAAACGGACGCCGATGGCAACGATAGGGGCGGTGTGAGCTTGCCGGAATTGCAAGTCCCGCTGGCAACTTACACCGGATGGAATCTGCGCGATCCGAGTATTGGCGCGGGCGATTTGCGTCTTAGTTTTTACGGTTCTTTCATTCCTTTCGCGAAGACTGCGGCCGAACGCGAAAAATCCGGCGATCCCAGGCCCTCGGTTGCCGAACGCTACGCTTCGCGCGACGAGTACATGGGGAAATTCGCGGAGGCGGCGATGAAATTGATCCACGAACGCTTTCTGTTGCGCGAAGACTTGCCCGCTCTGCTCGAACGTGGCGAGCGCGAATGGAACGAAGTTGCCGAACAGCAATAGCTTCGGACGCTAGGAACTCTTGAACGAATACTAAGGTGTTGAGATCGGACGGACTCGTTTGCTATGGGCGTTGCATAGATACATGGAGGACAGATGAATCGGAATCGCCGGGACATTTTGACGGGCGGAAGTCTTGCATTGCTGGGAGGCGGTTTGTTTCGCCGCATGGACAAGATCGATGGAATGCAAACGCAAGGGGCGGGCGGATCGCTTGCGGAAATCGTGAAGAGCCGAAGCTCGGGCGCCAGCGAAAAACTGCTGCTCGGCGCGACGCCGGGCGAGGAAGGGCCGCCGGAACCCGCGAAAGCTGACCGGTTGCCGCTGGATTGGAACAAGCAGACGGTTGCACGCTTCAAGGAGCTGCTCGCGCAAAAAGATATTCATGCGTTTGTGGCGCGCGATCAGCTCAACATTATTTATCTGACAGGCTACTGGCACACCCACACGGAACGGCCGCAGTGTGTCTATATGAATGCAGCGGATGCGGATCCCTGGTATCTCTACCCGGCGCTGGACCGCGACCTGGTGAAAGGCTGGTGGTTTGGCGGGGGCTGGGAGTATTTCGACACGAAGCACGCCGAGGGAGGATTTCCGGAACAAGGGAAAGTCGTGCAAGGGAAGACGGTCGATTTGTTCGAAATGCTTCTTGAGGGAATCAAGGCGAAAGGCATCCAAGGAAATAAAATCGGCATCGACGGCAAGCTCTACGCGGATGAGCTGGCGACAGCTAAGAAAGTTCTGCCGAAAATAAAATGGGTGGACGTCAGCGACACGCTGTTGGACATGCGGGAAGTGAAGACGCCGCAGGAGCTTGCTCTGACGCGGCGTGCGTACGCGTATTTTGACCGCGCGCACGCTTATGCGCGGGATTACATATTGACGTATGGAACGGACGTGACGGATTACGAAGTGGCGTTCGCAAGCACCTTCTGGATTAACAACGTGCTGCTCACGGATTTGGACCTTGCCGGCGGCTTGCCACACCATGGCGTCGCGGCAACCGTCGAAATTGACTGCCGCGTGGGGCGCCTTTGCGCGTATCCGCACCCGAATCAGCCGCGGTTCAACCGCATTCAGCGGAACATGCCCATGCAGGTCGACGGCGACGCGTACATCGGCGGGCACGGCGGAGAAAACTACCGCATGTACATTCTCGCGGATAACGCGGGCCAATTCGATGAGCACATGCGCAATCTCTGGGAAGTGAGCCAGCACACGTGCGACATGCAAGTCGAATTGCAGAAGGAAGGCGCGACGTGCTCGAGCGTCGCCTATGAGATTCACAAGTATCAGGTAGCGCAGGGTGTGCAGGACTACATTTACCACCGGCCTGCGCACGGCGAAGGCTCGGAAGGACACCAGCCCCCGTATCTGGCGCTCGGCGACTACACCGTACTGAAAAAAGGCATGTGCTTTTCCGAAGAGCCTGGCCTCTACGATCCGAAGGCCGGAGTCGGATTCAACTGGAGCGATCACGTTGTCACCGGCGTGAAGTCCGGATACCGGATGAGCCGAGTGCCGTACTCCAAGGAATGGAGTTGGGTGAAGATTTGAAGTACTCCGATTGATAGACAAGAAGGAAAGTATGAGAGGGCGAGCGGCAGATCGCTGAGTTGCCGTGCCCCTACTGGAACCGGAGCGATTGTGTCGGTGAATGGCGCGGATGCTGGAAGGTCGATAAGAGATAGACTCGGTGGGCTGCGCGCAGGATGTGTTGAGGGAAAATGTGGCTGAGCCAAAAGCGGAGTACGAGAAGAAGTTGGAAAAATTCCTGAAGAAGATTGCCGAAAAGGACCGCGTGCACTTGCGGGTGGGGTACGCGAAGTTGGGAGTGATTGCGGTGGCGGTTGCGTTGGTGTGGATGGTTTTGGGGAAGCATTGGGTGACGGCTTATTGGTTGACCGCGCCGGTTGCAACTTATGGCTTGCTGACGATTTGGCATGGGTGGATTTTGCGGGACAAGGCGCGGGCGGAGACGGCGGCGGATTTTTATCGCAAGGGTATTGCGCGGATCGAGGATCGCTGGGCTGGTAACGGGCAAACGGGGGAGCGGTTTCGCGATGCGAATCATGTGTATGCGGAGGATCTGGATCTATTTGGGCGGGGATGTCTGTTTGAGTTGCTTTCGACGGCGCGGTTGCCGATGGGGGAGAAGCGGTTGGCGAACTGGTTGTGCGAGGAAGCGGAGGTTGCGGCGATCCTGGAGCGGCAGAAATTGATTGAAGAACTGCGGGCGAAGCTGGATTTGCGCGAGGATTTGGCGGTGACCGGAGAGGATTTGCGGGCACGCCTTAATCCGGAATCGTTGATTGACTGGGCCGAGGGGAAATCGATTTTGCCGAGCGGCTCGTGGCGCGGCGTGATGGTGTTGCTGGCGATGGGAGCGGCAGCGGGGATTGTTTATTACGTTGAAACGGCGATGCTGTGGCCGCTTTTGAGTGTCATGGCGGTGGAAGCGGTTGCCCTTGCATGGCTACGGCGGCGAGCCCACTCGGTGATTGAGGGAGTGGATTGCAATGCCGAAGGATTGCTGCTTTTTTCGGAGATTCTGGAACGATTGGAGCGGGAGCCGTTTGTTGCGCCGCGATTGCAGGAGTTTGCGGCGGAACTGAGCGGGAAGAACGAACCGGCGTCGCGGGCCATTCGCAAATTTGCGCGGATCGTTTATTGGATCGATGCGAGCGACGGAGTGCTTGCGAAGATGGCTGAGCTGCCATTTCTTTATAGCGTCCAGGTCGGGATGGCGGCGGAGGCTTGGCGGCGGCGCTGGGGCCCAAAGATGCGCCGGTGGGCGGAGTTGACGGGAGAGATGGAGGCGCTGCTTTCGCTGGCGGCGTTTTCGTACGAGCATCCCGCCGATCCGTTTCCGGAGTTTGTTGGCGCGGAAAACGGCGTGGGATTTTTTGACGGCGAAGAGCTGGGGCATCCGCTGATCGCGGCGGAGAAGTGCGTGCGGAACAGCGTGCGGCTCGATAGGAAGACGCGGGTGCTGCTGGTAAGCGGATCGAATATGTCGGGGAAGAGCACGTTTTTGCGCGCCGTGGGCATTAACACCGTGCTCGCAATGGCGGGCGCGCCGATTCGCGGAAAGCGGCTGCGTTTGACGGCGCTTAGGATTGGAACGCGGATTCGAAGCACGGATTCGTTGCAAGAAGGCAGGTCAAGTTTTTTTACGGAGATATTGCATATTCGCAGAGTGTTTGACGGCGCGAATGGAGCGGTGCCGCTGGTGTTTTTGTTTGATGAGTTGCTGGAGGGGACGAATTCGAAAGACCGGAAGATTGGAGCGGAAGGGTTGATTCAGGCGCTGCTCAAGAGGCGTGCGATTGGGATTGTGACTACGCACGATTTGGCGTTGACGGAAATTTCGGCGATGGTGGGAAATGTTTTGCGGAACATGCATTTCGAGGATCAGGTGGTGGACGGGAAGATGAGATTTGATTACAAACTCCGCGAGGGTGTGGTGGAGAAAAGTAACGCGCTGGAGTTGATGCGCTTGATTGGGCTGGAGACATAGAACTTAATTTCGATTTCGCACGAGAGAGTGCTGAGTTATTCGGGCAAGTTAATGGAAGCTGTAAGTCTTGAGCGCCAGGTCGTCTATTTGAGAGGCGAGGCGGGGGAATTGATTTCGCTGCCTTGCGGAAGACGCGCTTCCAGGGACAAGTTCGAGCGAATGAGCGATTCCACCTGGTTCCAGACCGCTGGATCACACTCGATTTGGATGTGCGGCTTCATGAAAACGCGGTCCCACCAGGGATATTGGCCGCAACCGAAGGGCTTCGCCTTGTAGTCGGATCGGAAGTTGCCGAGGATGCGAGTGCGCTCGGGATTGGCGGCGCGAATTTGGGGCTGGCCGTGGAGCATGCCATCGAGCTGATAAAAATTGACGGCCTGGGAGACGTTGGCAGGGATCACCGCGTCATTTTCGCCGAGCTTGGAGACGCTATCGACTTGGATAGTCAGGACCACCGGTATGCCGTCCTTTTCGAGCTGACGGGCGAGTTCGATGGTTTCCGAGGCGCCCCAACTGTGGCCAAAAATAATGATGCGGGCGTTCTGCTTTTCCTCGGGCGATAGAGAGCCTTCACGGTTGGGATGCAAAAGACGAAGGACAGCCTGGTGGGCGTCCTTGCCGCGGTGATTCTCAAACATCTCGACGAAAACGGCGGAAGCATATTCTTCGCGAAGACGCTCGATTAGCTGAACTTCTGAATGGACGCGGTCATCGTGGTGAACAAATCCTCCGACAAAACCGATCACGATGACGTGTGGAGCAGACGAAACGCCTGCAGGGGTAGCGGTAGCTTTAGAGCTCGCCTCACCAGAGACGAGGAACAAAGAACAAATCAACAACCAGACCCGGAAGGAGGGAACCATTCGCTGCACCGCGACAGGGAAACTACATCAGTATGGATGAAACATACAAGACTAAAGTTGCGCAAAATCGAAGGGGAGAAAATGGTACGGAGAGAAGGAAAAGAATGGACGGAATGCTTTAGTACTCACAGGACTTGCTAAGATGCGCGTCATTGGACGCGTTATTGGAGCTGCCCGAAGGAGACGGGTGTGGCGCGCGTGCTGCCCGAAGGCAAGGTGCTGTTGGCGGCTGCAAAAATCGAGCTATTGAGGCGGGCGGCCTGCAAGAGGGCCCAGTCGTTTTTGAAATCCGGCATGATTTCGCGGCTGTGCTTGGGGCTCTTAAGATAGTGATCGGCGCGGGCGAGAGTCAGAGCGTAGGCCCACTGGGAATCGGTGCCGGAAGCAAGAATGTTGCTGGCACTCAGGCCAAGCTTTGCAGGTTTGCCGCCTTGCGAGATATTCAGCCAAAGGGCGCCATTGGCATCGACCGAGAGCGCACCGGCGCGATCGAGGTACTTGTAAAGACGGCCAAGAAAATCGGTGTTAGGAATAATCTCGCGGCTGATGGCTTCGCTCGTGAGAGAACCAAATTCCGCGCGGTATTGTTTCCATTCCTGGGGGGTGCCTACGAGTTGGGCGCTTTCCTGATTGACCAGGGCTTCGAGTTGTTCTTCGCGAGAGACGTCATTCTGCGCCTTGGCATCCTTGATTTCCTCATTGACGTCCGCGGCTTCGGAGGTGGGATGGTGCTCTAAGGCGTGCTCGGGGTTAAAGCGCCCTGTGAGCAGATAAGAGGCGGCCACGAAGGGCAGTCCCTGATTGGCGAAAAGGACCATAGGGACAAGCAGTTTTTTGGAATGGTACAACTGCTCGGTTACATTCCGGCACTCGGTGCTGCGCTTGATGGTGCCGGGCAACTGTGCGAAATGGAGAACGCGAAGATGCGCTTCGGGATGGCGTTCGGCGTAGCGGGTGAAGGAACGGGCGATGGCTTTCGGAGTGATCAAGCCGAAATCATTTAGATAGTCGGCCCTGGTGGAATGGGGATAGTAGGTATTGATGATGTGGCGGGTGAACGTAGCACAGTTTTGCGTAATCCCGTTAAAGTGATTCTGGTTGGGGAGAGAATTGAATTCGGCGATGAGAGCGCGGTCCTGCTCGATGGACGTTTCGACGACGAAAATGTAGAGGCTGCGTTCAAGAGTGGCGCCAACCATTTCTCGCCATTCGGCTTTGTTGCTCGTCCGGCAGGTGGCGCTGTCGCAATAGCCGGACAGAAAGTTGGTGCGATATCTTTCCTCGAGAGCGTGCTTAATTTTTTGTGACCCGAAAAGCGGCCGGTTTTGCGGATCTTCGACACCGAATAAATAGATGGAGAGGGGAACGATATTCCACTGGAAGGGCTGATCCTCGCCAAGAGTGGTGTAGTTGCTCATGACCGAACCTTGCTCGTCGGGACGGCATAGGCGCAGCTTAATGGGCGTCTCGGGACAGATGCGCGAGAAATAGACGGCGCTGTGGCCCGAGCCTGAGATTCTGGCGAAACTGGTATCCAGAGACTCGTTGAGAAGGATGCCAACGTCCGCGTAAGCGGGAGAAGCGGCCAGGCAGACGAAGAGGAGTACTAGGACCGCAGCCAAGCGAGCGATGCTTCCTGCCCGGGCGGACAGAGTTCGGACCGATGCGCTGTACGAGCGGATTGGGGTTATCTTCGGCACCGCGATCGGTCTCCTTTCTGACAAAGGCTCCAGATACAAGTCTACCGTTCCGGGAAGAATCAGGGGGAACGCTGTAGGGGCTGGGCTAATAGCGCTTTAGGCAAATAAAAGCCAGCACTGAAGGACAGGTACACGTTCCGTAAACTATTGAAACGGAATGACCTATCACTCTTATTAGATGCCTAAAAGCGACAAAAAGTTTTGCAAAAACGTCAAAATCTTGTAGAGCTGGCCCCGGTTAGGTGTCGATCTGCCAGATCCAAAGGGCTAGCTGGCAGAGTACTTCCCTATGGTTAAACCCAAAACGGGAGAGGATGTCGCGGCTGGGGATAGCTTTGACCTCGGGCCGCAGAGGGGTGTCGAACTTTGCTTCTCCACCCTTGGCGTCGAAGGCGGGCAGCTTCGGGGTCATCGTCCAAGGCGTGGAGTGTCGGGTCACCGCGCTCCATCCCTTATGGTAGATTCCCCGGTTGCAGAACATCTCAAAATACTGCAACTCGTGCCGTTCTACTGCTTTGGCGTCGTCGAACGAGTATGCCATGCTGACGCCTTCCATGGGCGCCTGCTGCCCGCTGTTGACGATCATCGGCTCCGGCAGACCGGCAACTTCCAGCACGGTCGGGGCGACGTCGATCACGTGGCAGAACTACGAACGAATCTCGCCTTTCGCAAAATGTCCCCTTGTTTGGAGTTGGAAGATGGAGTCCGAGGGGTCTGGAGCGCGGCTGGGGACTCTTATTTCCGGGGCGCCCGGGCCATCCGACCGTCTCCATTCCTTTTCTGACAACGGAGCCGGGATAGGCTAGAATCCGCCCATTGAAATCTTTGGTTTGCTCCCTGCGTAGCGCTTTAGCAGAGAGCGATCCGCAACCTCGTGGTGGAGGATTTTCCGATGGCAACGACAACCGCCGTTTCTCCGGATGCGCCTGAGCCGCAGTCGCCGATGAGCCCAATCAGCCGCGTTTTTGGCGTTCTGTTTTCGCCGCAGAAGACTTTTGAAGACATCGTCAGAAAGCCTGGATGGCTGCTTCCCATCGCGTTGCTGACGATTCTAAGCATCGCCGTCAGCTTTGGATTGAATCAGCGGGTGAACTGGCGCGAATTCATAAGCCAGCAAATCGAAAAGAGCCCGCAAGCTTCGTCGCTCTCGGCCGACCAGAAGGAGCAGCGCATCGAAGCCGGCGCCAAGTTCGCGCCGATTTCTACTTATGTATTCGGCACTCTGGGCCCTCTCGTGATCGCACTGATCATCGGTCTGGTGATGTGGGGAGCGTACAGCCTGCTTGGAGGAGTGAGCACGAACTTCAGCACGGCGATGGCTATCACCGCGCACGCGTTTATGACCGGGCTCATCAGTAGTCCGCTTTTCTTGCTGGTGATTTTTCTTAAAGCGCCGGGAACGATCGATCTGGAAAATCCTGTCGCAACGAATCTCGCCGCCGTTTTGCCGGATGATTCGGCGAAGTGGCTGGTCGCGCTCTGCAAATCGTTTGACGTTTTCACGTTCTGGACGCTGATTCTGATCGCGATCGGATTCGCAGTCACGAACCCGAAAAAACTCAAGGGCGGGAAACCTTATATGATTGCGTTCGGCGTGTGGGCCGCCTATGTGGTCTGCCGCGTGGGGTTTGCGTTCATCTTCTCCTGATACACTGGCAGGGTGAGTTTTTCGTTTGAAGTAACAAAGACTGATCCGACTGGGGCGCGGCGTGGTGTTCTGCAGACGCCCCACGGGGCGGTGAAGACGCCGTTTTTCATGCCGGTGGGCACGCAGGCGACCGTGAAGGGCCTGCGGAACGAGGCGCTGGAAGAGCTGGGCGCTGAAATCATCCTTTCCAATACCTATCATTTGTATTTGCGGCCGGGGCACGATGCGGTGCGGAGGCTTGGCGGGCTGCACAAGTTCATGTCCTGGCCGCATGCGATTCTGACCGACTCGGGCGGCTTCCAGGTGTTCAGTCTTTCCGAGCTGCGCAAAGTTACGGATGAGGGTGTGCGGTTTCGTTCGCATTTGGATGGCTCGGAGCACATGCTGACGCCGGAGAAGGCGGCGGAGATCCAGCTCGCGCTTGGTTCGGACATTGCGATGGTGCTGGATGAGTGCATCGAGACTCCGGCGCCGCGCGACAAAGCGGAAGCAGCAGTGGCGCGCACGACGGCGTGGGCTGCGCGTGCGCGAAAATATTTTGTGGAGCAAGCGGGTCGAAACGGAGAGCTTGCGCAATGGCAATTCGGGATTGTGCAGGGAGCTACGTTTGCCGATCTTAGGCGTGCGAGTACACAACAGCTTCTCGAATTGGATTTTCCTGGCTATGCGGTAGGAGGCCTCGCTGTCGGCGAACCGCATGCATTGACCTGTGAGATGACGGGCGAAGTCACAGCGCTCTTACCGCGAGATCGTCCCCGCTATTTGATGGGCGTCGGCAAGCCTGAACAAATCGCCGATTATGTCGCGCTGGGCATCGACATGATGGACTGCGTGCTGCCGACGCGCGCCGCGCGCCACGCGTGCCTCTACACGAGCGAAGGCCGCGTGCTTATCAAGAATGCGCGCTACGCCGCGGACCAGCGCCCACCCGATCCACACTGTTCCTGCTCCGTCTGCCGGCGCTACACGCGCGCGTATCTTCGTCATCTTTTCGCCGCCGGAGAACTCACCGCGGCGATCCTGGCCACCCACCACAATGCCCACTTTTACCTTGACTTAATGAGGCAAATCCGCGAGGCTATCGAGTTTGGGAACCTAGCGAATTTCTCGTCTGAGATGCATGCGCGCTATGCTGCAGGCCCGGCCTGAACGTTGGGCCGGAATAGCGTCCGAGATTCTTCAAGTGCGGCCCGGTTTGCACCGCGGCTGACCTGCGCGGCAACACGAGCAGAGAATCCGGCAGGCTGTGAGAGCGGGGAAGTGGAACCCGCCGGGCTGATACCGTCTGCGGTGATGCTGGGGCAGCCCGAAATTAGTGAAAGGAACGATGCAGCTCTTGACGATTATGGCGGCGATTTTCTTCCAGGCTTCGGGTCCCGCGAGTCTTCTCGGCAATCCTCTAGTAATGATGGTCGTGGTGATGGCCATCTTCTACGTGATGCTGATTCTGCCGCAGCAGCGGCAGCGCAAAAAGATGCAGGCGATGATCGCCGCGCTCAAATCCGGCGACAAAGTGGTCACCAACAGCGGCATCTACGGCACCATTAATGGCATTGACGGCGATACGGTCATCCTCAAAATCGCCGACCAGGTAAAAATCCGCATCGCGCGCTCGGCGATTGCGCAGGTGGAGGCATCGGAAGATGCGAAATAACCCCGCCAGCGGCCAGAGCGGGCGCTCGACTCTCTGACCATGAACCCCAATCTGAAGTGGAAATTCGTCTTCATCCTTCTCGTCATTCTCGGCTGCGTCTATGGGCTCGTGGGGCTGCCCACGTTTCCCACATCCGTGGCGCTGCTGAAAGATAACTTCTCTCACCAGATCAAACTCGGGCTCGATCTCCAGGGCGGCACGCATCTCGTCCTGCAAGTGCAGACGCAGGAAGCCGTCGCGCAAGAGACCGACCAGATGGTCGAACGAATTACGACGTGGCTGCGCGGCAAGAACATTCACTACGATGAAGCGCGCCGCGTTGACGACACGCATATCCTCGTGCGCAACGTGGATCCCGCGGGGCTCTCGGAATTTCGCGACTACGTAAATCAGCAATTCGCCAACTTTTGGGATATGTCGCCTACTGCCGGCGATCCATCGGGTTACACACTTACTCTGCGGGGCGCGGCTATCGCCCAAATCCAAGAATCGACCATGACACAGACGCTCGAAACCATCGAGCGGCGTATCAACGCCCTGGGTCTGACCGAACCCACGATTCAGCCGCGCGGCGGGCAAAACAGCAACGAAATTCTTGTGCAACTGCCGGGCGAAGGCGATCCTGCGCGTGCCAGGCAGGTCATCCAAGTCGGTGGCCAGCTTGAGTTGCGGCTCCTCGAGGATCCCGTTGTCTACACTTCGGAGACCGAGGCTTTGAGCAGGCATGGGGGCGTTTTGCCTCCTGGCACGGAACTTCTGCCCGGACGGGCGGAAACCCGCACCGCTTCCGGCGCACCGCCCGAGGGTGAAGGCTGGTATATCGTGAGCCGTTCGGCCGTCGTCACTGGCCGCGACCTTCGCAGCGCCACGGAAAATCGCAATACCAGCAATCCCGGCCAATGGGTCGTGGATTTTACTCTCTCTGCCGATGCAGCTCACCGCTTTGGCCCTTTCACGCAGCAGCATATCGGCCAACAGATGCCGATCGTGCTGGATCATCGCGTCTATTCCGCCCCGAGCATCAACGGACGCATCGATGATTCCGGCATGATCGAAGGCAATTTCAGCCAGGAATCCGCGCATGACTTAGCGCTGGTGCTGAAAGCAGGGGCGCTACCGGCATCGATCAAGTACCTCGAGGAGCGCACCGTTGGCCCGTCTCTGGGAGCGGACTCCATCCGCCACGGCGTGCAAGCCTCCGTTCTAAGCTTGGTCGTCGTGATGATTTTCATGCTCTTTTACTACCGGCTTTCGGGCGGCAATGCGGTTCTCGCGCTCGTCCTGAACTTGGTGATCCTGCTGGCAGCCCTGGCCTACTTTGGCGCCGTGCTCACTCTGCCGGGCATTGCGGGCGTGATTTTGACGATCGGTATGGGCGTGGATTCCAACGTACTGGTCTTTGAGCGCATTCGCGAAGAATTGCGCAATGGCAAGTCTCCGGCGTCGGCTGTGGAGGCGGGCTTCGACAAGGCGTTCCTCACCATTATCGACACGCACGTCACGACCGTCGTATCCGCCTTCTTTCTATTCCTATTCGGAACAGGGCCGATCCGCGGCTTCGCCATTACCCTGACGATCGGTTTGATCGCCAACGTGTTCACAGCTATCTATGTCTCCAAGACGATTTTCCAGTATCACCTGGCCAAGATGGACCGCCAGGGCGAATTGAGCATCTAGCACTTAACAAAGGGTCTGTACTAGGACGCATAGGGCCAAGGATTCCCCCGAAGGAAACGGGAGGGTGGTTGCCATCTCCGGCGGCTAGTTGCAAGCTGGTCCGGGAGGCTGTGGGAACAAACAGAGCGACGCTGGAGTCTAAGGAAGGGAAGCAAAATCCGCATGATCGAGTTATTCAAACAGCCCAATATCGACTGGATGGGCAAAGCCAAGTATTTCTACGCACTTAGCGGAATTCTGCTTATCGCCGGCTGGACCTCGATCTTTATGCACGGCGGCCTTCGCTACAGCATCGATTTCAAGGGCGGCACCAGCGTAGACGTCCGCTTCGCTCAAACCCCCGATCTTGGCAAGATACGCAGCGGCCTGGCCGCGCAGGGCCTCCCGAACAATGAACTCCAAACCGTGAGCGACATTGCAAGCCCGAACTCAAATGAAGTGCTGATCTTCGTCGAGGAGAAGAACCAGGGCGACGAAGCTGGCGACGCCAGCAAAACGCAAGTCATCAATGCGCTGAACGCGATCTACGGAACCGCCAACTCTTCCAAGCCGGATTTCAATGCCGCCACGCTTTCCTCCCTGACCGCCTTCCTCACACAGCGCGATCCGCTGCTACTCTCGACGAACGCGGGCGACCGCTATCAGCAGCTTGCAAAAAAGATTCTCGCGTATCTCAACACGAACGCCAAAGGCGTGCTCACTAATTTTGACGACCTCGCGAAGGTGGACGGAGTCACTCCCGCCGTGCTGTCGGCCTTGAAAGACAACTACGCTCTTGGTTCTTTCGCGATTCGCGGCGTGGAGATCGTGGGCCCCAAAGTCGGCGGCGAGCTTCGCCGCCAGGCAATCTACGTTACCCTCTATGCTTTGGGAGGCATGCTGGTATATATTGCCTTTCGATTCCAGTTGGTTTACGGGGCAGCCGCGGTCCTCGCGGTATTTCACGACGTTTTGATTACTCTGGGCTTTTTCTCGCTGCTGCATTTCGAGATATCGCTGACGGTGATCGCGGCGCTTCTCACACTGGTTGGTTATTCGATGAACGATACGATCGTCATCTTCGACCGCATCCGGGAGAACAATCGTTTGCTGCGCCGCGAGCCATTTCCGGACGTGGTGAACAAGTCCATTAACCAGACCCTGTCCCGAACGATACTGACAAGCGGATTGACTTTCCTTACCGTGCTCGTACTGTTCCTTATGGGCGGCCAGGTGCTTCGTGCATTCTCCTTTGCCCTGGTGGTGGGGATTGTGGTAGGAACGTATTCCAGTTTTGGCATTGCTGCACCGCTGGTGGTCGCCTGGAATCGCTGGCGCGGCCAACAAGGCGTTGCGGCTGGCACCGGACCCGCAGCCGGAAACAAAACCCGCGGAAGTGAAGGCGTCACCGGACGTCTTGCTCCTTCGGGGAGGAGGTAAGATTTATGTTTGAAGATATGGTGCTTTCAGGGAAGACAAAGCGGACAAACAAGCCGTGGACGGTCGTGCTTTCCATGGTTGTGCAAGCCGTTATTCTTACCGTTCTAATCCTCATTCCGCTGATCTACACAGAAGCGCTGCCGAAGACGATGATGGCGACGATGCTTACCGCTCCCCCGCCACCCCCGCCACCCCCGCCACCCCCTCCGCCTGCGGCGGTCGTGCACGTCAAGCCGCAAGTCCATTTGATGGACGCGGGCAAACTCGTGCAGCCGAAGGCTATTCCAAAGGACGTGAAGATTATTAAGGAAGACGCGCCCGAAATGGATGCCGGCGTGCAAGGCGGCGTTCCGGGCGGCGTGCCCGGCGGTTCGATGGGCGGCGTGATTGGCGGCGTAATCGGTGGCATGGGCGGAGCGCCACCACCGCCGAAGCCCACGCAGACGCGCATCCGGCAGGGCGGCAACGTAACCGCGGCCTCGCTCGTCAACAAGGTACAGCCCGTGTATCCGCCGCTCGCGCGGCAGACGCGCATTTCCGGAACGGTGCGCCTGCATGCGATTATCGGCAAGGACGGCTCAGTGAAGGAACTGGAAGTAATTTCCGGGCATCCACTGCTAGTACAATCCGCGCTCGACGCAGTACGGCAGTGGCGCTATCGGCCGACGCTCCTCAACAGCGAACCGGTCGAAGTGGACACTACGATTGACGTGATTTTCTCTCTGAACCAGTAAGCGGTCTGGCGTGCCCGTCGTGGGACAGGCGCGCTGGTCCGGGCGGCAAAAGCTTGGCAAACTCTCGCGATGGCTCCGGGAAACCCGGAGCCATCAGAACTAAGGAGCAAAACGAATGGTAGCGACCCTGTATGTGCACGCGGCCCTGTTCCTGCAATCTCAAGCAACCTCCTGGGATCTGCGGAGCATGTGGTCATCCATGAGCACCCTTCCCCGGATCGTCGTTGCGATCCTTTTCATTCTTTCGATCTATTCCTTCGGCGTAATGATTGACCGCGCCCTGATGTACAGCGCGGCCCGCAAGCAGTCGCGGGTTTTCGTACAGCAGGTTGCGGGGGCCCTCAAAGAGGGCAAGCTGGATGAAGCGATTGCCATCGCCGAGCGGAACAAGAAGAGCCATATCGCCAAAGTCGTGGCGACGGGCCTTTCCGAATTCCAATCCGCTTCCCAGCAAGTCACCGACTCCGACGTAATCGAAGCGGCCAAGCGCGGCCTCGAGCGCTCCGTCGCCATCGTTCACGCGGAAATGAAGCGCGGTCTTTCGGCGCTGGCCACCATCGGCTCGACGGCTCCGTTCGTCGGACTGTTCGGCACGGTGGTCGGCATTTTGAACGCCTTCAAGGGCATCGAGACCAGCAAGGCCACCGGTCTCTCGGCGGTAGCTGGCGGTATCGCTGAAGCGCTGGTGACCACGGCTCTCGGCCTCCTCGTAGCCGTGCCTGCTGTGTGGGCCTACAACTATTTCACCAATAAAGTCGAAGCCTTCGACGTGGAAATGGACAACTCCTCGATGGAGTTGATCAACTACTTCATTTTGCGTCGCGGCGCAACGAAGAAATAAGGTAACCCCATGGGCTACAAACCAAAAGTCGGCGCTCAGATGGCGGCACCAAACGTCATCCCGATGGCTGATATCATGCTCGTCCTGCTGATCATTTTCATGGTGGTCACGCCGATGTTGCAGAAGAGCCTGCCAGTGGATATGGCCAGGGTCAACAATGCGCATGAGATGCAGGACGCTGATAAGGATGACGCGATTATCGTAGCGGTTACGCGAGACGGAACGATCTACCTTAAGAACACCAAGATCACCAAGGAAGATATCACCGGGCAGATTAAAGACATGCTGTCCGCCCGTCTCGACAAGACTGTTTACGTGAAGAGCGACGCTCGGGCCAAGTATGGCGACGTTGTCGCGGTGGTGGACGAAATCCGCTCCGCCGGGGTCGATCAGCTCGGGCTATTGACCGAACAGAATCAACAAGAACGCAGAACACCGCCTCCGCCTCCCAACGGCGCCGCTCCATCGGGTGACTGAAGCCCTTGGAGGGGTCCGTTCGGGAAGTGCCGGGAGTGGTGGTACCATTCGTTTGCTGAGTCAGAAGGGCCGCGCCGGATCCCACCCGGCGCGGCTCGATGGCCTGCAAAGCTGGAGAAGAGCAGGCTGACAGGAGATTCGCAATGGGAATGTCTGTTGGAGAAAATAAAGGCGGTGCGATGGCGGAAATGAACGTCGTTCCGCTCATCGACATTTTGCTTGTGTTGCTCATTATTTTCATGGTCATCACTCCGCTCACGCCGCACGGGCTCGATGCCTTGGTGCCTCAGCCCAATCCGAACCAGAAGCAAGACGTGGAGCTGGAGAACAAGACCGTAGTCGTTCAAGTGCTCTCCAATAACAAACTGAAGATCAACAACGAAGACACGACTTGGGACGGCCTCGGTCCGCGTCTCGAAACGATCTTCAAAGAGCGCGCCGAGAAAATTGCTTTCGTCAAGGGCGACAACGATGTACTGTTCATGGAAGTTGCCCGGGCCATCGACATCATGCGCGGCGCAGGAATCGACAGAGTCGGCTTGATCACGGCCAAGCTCGAGGCCGGGCAGTAAGCAACAAGCATTTGCTTTTTACGGCGGTCGTGACTCGGCCGGTGCAGGGTGTGAGAGTCCTCCTCGCGGGGGCAAGTTATTTCATGCGAGGTGACTCATGGGAATTTCGTTTGGCGGCGCAAAGCTCGGAACGATGGCGGAAATGAATGTGGTTCCGCTGATCGATATTCTGTTGGTGCTTTTGATCATCTTCATGGCGGTTTGTCCGCAGATGCAGTATGGTCTCACTGCGGATTTGCCGCAGCAGACGAAAACCGGGCCCAAAACGCCGCCGGAAGTCATTGTCGTACAAGTTTTAGGGGACGGCACGCTGCGTATCAACCAGGATCCGGTGAAGTGGCAGGATCTCCAGGACCGGCTCCAGGAAATTTTCGAGATGCGGGCCAGCCGCGTTGCTTTTGTTCGTGGGGACAGCGCCCTCGAATTTGGCGTCATCGCGCGGGCGATCGATGTGATGCGTGGCTCGGGAATCACTACGTTGGGCCTGATGACGCCGGAACTCGAAAACGCTCGCTAAATAGTGTAGATTGGCTCCTCGCAGGGCGGATCTGAATCCAGCAGGGATGGATGCTTCGATGACTTATGCATCAGCTTGTAATGCTCGCCGGACCGCTTCTCTGGCAGCGCTGTTGATCTTCATCGTCGGAGTTTCGGGCTGCAATAAGCTCAAAGCCCGCGACCTACTGAACAAGGGCGTCGCAGCCTTCAAGGCTGGCCAGTCGGACGCTGCTATAGAGGATTTCAAGCGCGCCACGGAGCTCGATCCGAGCTTGACGACTGCTCACCTCTACTTGGCCACGGCCTACGCCAGCTTGTACATCCCCGGCGCGCCTTCTCCGGAAAACAAGGCCCGCGGCGAACAGGCCATCAAAGTATTTAAGGAAATTCTGGATAGCGACACGAACAGTCTGAGCGCTATCGACGGCATCGGCTCGCTGCTTTTCCAGATGGCTGGCCAGCCCTTTGACGAAAAAGGGTTCCAGGAATCCAAGACCTACCATCAGCGGCACATTCAGATAAAACCCGACGATCCGGAGCCTTACTATTGGATCGGCGTCATTGACTGGACGCTGGCATTCCGCGCCAATGGCGAAATGCGCCGGGACTACAACACGAACAATATCAGGAAGCAGATACACGATGACCAGCCGCTGCCTCCCGCGGTCCGCGCGGACTACGCCGCCAAGTATGGTCCCCTGGTAGATGAGGGAATCACGGATCTTCAAAAGGCCATCTCACTGAAGCCGGATTATGACGATGCCATGGCCTACCTCGGCCTTCTCTACCGCCGCAAAGCGGACATGGTAGACAGCATGGATGAGCGCGCGTCTCTCCAAAAGCAAGCGGACGACCTCCTCGACAAGATCAAGGAGATCAAACAGAAGCGGCTGGACCAGCAGCAACAGTTGTCCTGAGCGGCCTCGAGAATCGGCAGTAGTAAATCGATTTACTAACGAGAGGGCGCCTTCTTAGGCGTCCTTTCCATTTTCGGGAGCGATTCGCCCAAGCCCCCGGCCTCGGCTCGCGCGCTGCTTGTTTCGGGCGTATACTAAAACATGCCGTCTCCCAGTAATGTTCCCCTGAGCTTTCAGCGCGACCGCGCCGTTCGCCAGCTGGAAGCCCGTTTTGAAGAGCTCCTCGAAAAACTCCGCAAAAACCGCCCGTCCGAAGATCCTTGGGTTGTCCGCCGTGCCTACGAAATTGCTTCCGAGCGGCATCGCGACCAATTCCGCAGTTCAGGCGACCCCTATATTTCGCATCTTCTAGAGGTCGCCCACATCCTCGCGGACATGCGCATGGACGCTACCACGCTGACCGCCGCGCTTCTTCACGACGCCATCGAAGACACCGAGTATCCCGTCGCGCGCATTGAAGAGCGTTTCGGCTCGGATGTCGCCCGCCTCGTCGAAGGCGTGACCAAAATTAGCCGCTTAAATATGACCGCCCCAGAGACTCGACAGGCGGAAAACGTTCGCAAAATGTTGTTGGCAATGGTCAACGACGTTCGGGTCGTGATGGTCAAACTGGCCGATCGCATGCACAACATGCGCACGCTCGAGTACCTTGCGCCTGAAAAACAGCAGCGCATTTCCCGCGAAACTCTGGACATATACGCTCCCATCGCCCACCGCTTGGGTATGGGAGTTATGCGCGGCGAACTCGAGGATCTGGCCTTTCGCTTTCTAGAGCCGGAGGCTTTTCTCGCACTCCAAAAAGAAGTCACGGAAAAGAGCCCGGTCTACCAACGGTTTTTGGAGGAAGTCCAGGGCACGATTCGCACCAAACTCGTCGAAGGCGGCATCCCTGCGGAATTGGAAGCGCGCGTCAAAGGCCTCTACTCGTTGCACGGCAAAATTTTGCGGCAGCAGACGAGCCTCGAACAGGTATATGACTTGCTCGCTGTCCGAGTCATCACCGACACGGAGCGAAACTGCTACTCTGCGCTCGGTGTGATGCATCACATCTGGCGCCCCGTTCCGGGCCGTTTCAAAGATTACATTGCCATGCCTCGCCCCAACCTTTATCAGTCCCTCCACACTACGGTCCTGCACGGCGGCCAGCCATTTGAAGTGCAGATCCGCACGCAGGAAATGCACCGCATCGCCGAAGAAGGCGTCGCCGCCCACTGGAAGTACAAAGGCGGGAAGCCTGCCTCCGGCGATGACGACCAGCGTATCGCCTGGATGCGGCAGCTCATCGAGTGGTCGCAAGAGCTTCAGGAACCCGGCGAATTTCTTTCCACGCTGAAAGTGGATTTGGCGCCCGTCGAGGTTTACGCGTTCACGCCCAAAGGCCGCGTTCTGGAGCTGCCCCGGGGAGCGACTCCAGTAGATTTTGCCTATTCCGTGCACACCGAAGTGGGCCACCAATGCGTCGGCGCAAAAGTGAACGGCCAAATGGTCTCCTTACGCCACGAAATTGTCAGCGGCGATGTCGTTGAGATTCTTACCAACAAGGGCCACACCCCGAGCCGCGACTGGCTAAGCTTCGTCAAGTCCTCGCATGCGCGCAGCAAGATTCGCCAGTGGATCAACCTGCACGAGCGCGAAGAAGCCACGGATATGGGGAAAAAGTTGCTGGAGAAAGAGTCCCGCCACTTCGGACGCGGCTTGAAGAAAATTCCGGAAGCGGATTGGGCCAAGCTGATAGCCGACTACGGCCTCTCGAAGCAGGAGGACCTTTACGCGGCCGTCGGTTTTGGCAAATACTCCGCCCGGCAGGTCCTCTCTCGTTTGCTTGGCGAGCCGGAGAAAGCCGCGGAGTCCGAAGCCGAAGATTCCAAGCCGACGCTCGTCAAAACCGTCAAGCGCATGCTTGGGTTCGGCGAAGCCCCGCTTATCGTAAAAGGCCACGACGACCTGCTCGTCTACCGCGCAAAATGCTGCAATCCGATTCCCGGTGACGACATCGTCGGCTACATCACGCGCGGGCGCGGAGTAGCGGTACACACGCGCGCTTGCCCCAACGTTCAAAACCTCATGTATCAAACCGAGCGTCGCATCGCCGTCGAGTGGGGCGGCGAAACTGCTGCCACTTTCCCGGTTCAGCTCTCGATCCGTGGCAAGGACCGCGCCGGCCTTCTTGCGGATATCACCGCAGTCATCAGCGGAGCCGGTTCCAATATTCGCAGTCTCGAAAGCCGCCCCGACCGCCAGAATGCCCGCATCGAAGCCAGCCTCGAGATCGTTGACCGCCGCCAGCTCGAAACTATTCTCGCCAACATTCGAAAAGTCGTCGGGGTCTTCGGAGTCGAACGCGTCTACCAAATTTAGCTTTCCACTGTTTTGCACCTGTCCCTTATGCCGGGTATCACCCCAGCACACCCCTCCGCTTCGCGCTTCCCGCCCCCTACACTGTATGTATGTGGTACCAACGATTGCTTCTCGGTGTGTGCGCCCTCGGATTGGCAGGCTGTAATCAGCATCTCCTCGCGGACTTCCGTCCGCTGGACCAAGCGGGGATGTGGTCCAGCGGAATTGAGCAGCTCAAGGGGCTCAATGCGTCCGACCAGGAAGTCGCCCAAGTCGTCAAGCTGAAGCACGCGGGGATCAGCGATGATGCTTGCGTCGAGCTGGTCAGCACCGCGCACGTTCACAAGCATCTCTTTATCAGCGCCGAATCCGCGTCGAACTTGGCCGGCGCCGGATTCAGCGATGCGCAAATCATCGAGATGGCCCGCGCCGACCAGCTCGACACCATCAGCATCGACGCCGTCACCTTGAAGCTCATCGGTCTCTCTGACGCGACCGTGGAACTTGTTCTTCGCCGCCATCTGAATGGCCAGCCCATCATGAGCAGTCCCGAGATCGCACGGCTCAAAAACACGGGTTTAACAGAACGCCAAATCCTTGAGCGCATCCATGCGGGAATGACCGACAAGCAGGCCGATGCGGAAATTCGCGCTCGCGAGAGCGCTCGCAATCATGCGAACACTTCCTTCGAGCGCGTTCGCGGCCGCAAGCCCCATTAATCCTTTTGCTCCTCAACTTTTCTGAAAGTAAGTCTTCACTTTTGCATCTTCCGATTTCCCTCGCTACAATCGAGGCGCTTTGGCGCCACGGTCTCATCTCCGCCCATTGTTGTGTTTGTTTCTTGCTGCGGTAGGTTTTTGGGTGTCTTCCTGCGCTGTGGCGCTCGGGCCCGGTTACGCGATCGAGAATCAGGAAATCCGCGTCCAGTTTTTGCCGGGGCCAGATCCTCGAATTCGTGTCGACTCGGACTACCACCTTAGAAACACGGGCAATCAACCTCTTTCCATCCTCGAGTTGCGCCTCCCCGGACGCCGCAGCTTCCACCTCGCGGCAGCCCAAGCCACCTGGGATGGCGCCTCCATCGCCGAGCAAAGCTCGCCATTGTTTCCGCGGAATACCTTCCTCACTCTTCCCCAGCGGTGGAAAGTTTCCGAACAGCACACTCTGCATCTCTCCGCCGAATTCCAAAATCCCGTCGACGGCGACGCCGGTTTCACTTTTGCCCCCGATGCGTTTTTCCTGCCTTCCGAGGGCTGGGCGCCCGAACTGCTCCCTTCGCAGGGATTGTTTGCCACAGGAGGCGTTCCTCCAAGCCAGTGGCGTTTGCAGGTGGGCGTGCCCGATGGATTTCTCGTTCACAACAGCGGCCGCTCCACAAAAACGTCGCACTCCCGCAGCGAAATGACCGTGCAGTCCGTACAACGTCACGAGGATCGCTATCCGTTCGTCATCGCTGGACGCTACAAAGAGACACCCTTAGATACCGGTTCCGGCAATAGAGTCCTTCTATGGACGCGCGCTCAAGAAGATGCCGCGCTTTTGCAGCAATCCGCGGACGCTCTAGTCCGCGCTATTCAGGCTTACGACGCGACGTTCGGCGCCCGCACACAAAAGAAGCAGCCGCTCCGGATCGTGGAGTGTCCCGCGGTCGTCGGGTGCTTTAGCAGCACCGAATCTTTGTACGCCGATCTCCTGAACCAGCAGCCCTCTTCCGTTTCCGCCGAGCTCGCCTCGTTCGACACCTTGCTGATCGATTTCAGCGGTGCAGCGCCAAAGCTTGCTGCCGCCGCACCCGCGCTCGCCGCCAGCTGGTTGGGATACGGACAAAACCCCGGCTTCTACGAACAACAGCCTCCTCTTTCAGCTTTCCCGGCTTTTGCCTCTGCCTTGGGACAAGAAGCCATCGACGGGCCCTCTTCTCGCACGGAGACAATCCGCCGCGCCTTGCGTATGATTCCCAAGGGCGCCGTTGCCCGCAAACCAGAGGTGGGAAATGTTCTTCGCGCAAAAAGTTTCCTCTTCTTCTACGCGCTTCAGGAGCGCTATGGGCGGGATGCTTTCAGCCATGCGATCAATCGGATGCTCTCGGCTCGCCAGGGACGCGGCTTCGACCTTGACGATCTAATAGCGTCGTTTGAAGACGAAACCCATCAGAACGTCGCGGAGTTTGTTCGTCTGTGGATGAAGCGGCCCGGTATTCCTGACGACTTTCGCGCGCGTTACGAAAATTCTTCCGCTTCTATCGTCAACACTTCCAAGGAGACCATACCATGAGAGAAATTGTTCTGACGGATCGCGGTCCAAAGCCCATCGGGCCTTATTCGCAGGCTATTAAGGTCAACGGGCTTCTCTTCGTTTCCGGACAAGTTTCCATCGATCCGAAGACCAATGAGTTTGTTGCTGGAGATATCCGGCAGCAAACGGAGCGCACACTGGAAAACGTGAAGGCCATTGTGGAAGCGGCTGGAAGCAAACTGGGCCACGTTGTGAAAACCACGGTATTTCTGAAGAACATAGGTGACTTCGCCGCGATGAATGAGATTTACGGCCGCTACTTTTCCGCGGCTCAGCCAGCGCGCTCGACGGTCGAGGTCGCTCGCCTGCCTAAAGACGCCCTGGTTGAAATGGAAGTTATCGCGACGATTTGAACTGCGGCGGAAAACGCATTACGGCCGATCAGGACTTTCCAGTGCCTCTTGGACCGCGAAGAAGGTTACCAACCCAACCGCCCCCACCGCATACCACACGAACTTGCTCCTGGCCGCCCTCAACGGCGGACCGCCAGATCCCCTAGTCCCCGCGCCTTGTGGCGGAGGCTGATTTTGTGCTTCTTCACTCTCAGCTGGATCCAGCACGACCCGATAAGCGCTGCCTTCCGGTATCACCCGGGAATCGTCGCCGACCGTGATCGTCAACGCGCCTCGTGTGCACTTCACCAGCAATTGTTTCTCGCTCAGCATCGTCACTTGCCCGATGGTAGCTTCGTCGGACTCTGGCCTGACCACGGCCGTTGCCGCGTTCAGTGCAAACGCCTTTGCATTGGCTGTCGAGAACGTTGCGGACCCTCGCAGCAGCGTCGCTCCGACTGTGCCGCCGTCTTCATTGACTGTCGCAACGGAAGACGCAGCAAGCAGTAACCGCGCTGCGCTCGTGCGCAATTGCACGCTGCCAGCGTCTGCTGTGCTTAGCCTATCCCCGGCAAAAACGGTCGTCCCTACCGCCGCGCCCGTTCCGCCGACACTCGCGCGGTCCGACGCCACCACCGTCCCAAGCGCGGTCGTTGAAGCGCCCCAGACCGGAGCCATCACGAGACAAGAGGTCAAGATTGCAACGACAATCTCGCGCAAGCGAGCCATTGAAGCCTCCAAGAGGGCTACTCGAAGAATACTCACCGTCTTAGCCGGCGTCAATAAAGAATCCTCCCTGTGCGCCCAAATAACTTTTGCTTCGGATCCTCCGCCTCCTCTGGCTGTAGCGCGTTTCCGCTGCTACAATGCAAGCCAACACATGGCTGACTGGAAACAGATCACCGCCCGGATTCGTCGGGCCCGCACCGGCAAGGATCCCGTCGGACAGCTTTCTAATTTGTACGAAAAAACACGCGATGCCATGGTTGCCTTTGAACTGGCCCGCTATTTCGAAACCGCCGGTCAAAATCCCGAAGCAGCCAAATGGTACCTCGCCGCCGCCGAACGTTTTCGCCGAGCGGATTGGAAAACCAAGGCGCAAGAAGCCGCGGTCAGACTCGGTGCGGAAGCAGCAGCGGTCGATCCTGCCCATTCCTCCGGCGATTTCATGTTGACTCCGCCATCCGTGGCCGATCCCGAGCCGGCGCCAGCTCCAGAAGAGACTTCCGCCCTGTCCGAATCTTCGACCGTTACTGTTGAATCCGGAACTGAACCTGAGGACGCCTCCGGAACATCAGCCGCAGAATCCGCCGATTCTCCGGACAAGAAACGTCGCCGTCGCGGCCGTCGCGGTGGCCGCAATCGACGCAAGGGGGAAGCTCCCAAGAGTTCTCCAGCAGGCTCCGCATCCCGCACTGCGGAATCCGCAAGTCCAGCGAAAGGTCTGCCTTCCAGGGTCTTTGACGAACCGGTCGATGCCAGACCTGCGAAGTCCGCGCATAGCCGCGCTATCCCCTCACTCCCCGTCGAACCGATTGGCGATCCGGGAGGACCGAGCGTGCGCGGCCGTTCTGGCGATCCCGGCCTCTCCTCGAGATTGTCGCTTCTGGAAATGCAGCTTCGCCGCTTGCTCACCTGCCCTCCCGTAAAACTTAGCGAAGCGGACCACGCTCCGGTCGGCCCCGGCGTTTTCGTCCTTACGGATTCCGACCTCACCAGCTACTACTACGTCGAAGCCTGTCAGACTCTCCGCATCGCCGTCGGGAATCTTTTGCGCGGCGGCGCAAGCCGGCGCGGCGCGGATTCCCTCAAGCCTCAGCTTGCAGAGCATCTCGGCATACCCGAATCGCGCGTTACAAAATATCTCGCCGATCATTGTGTTGTCCGCTGGCTCCAACTCGACGAAGGCGCCTCGCATTTCGCCCATTTTGTGACCGCCGTCATACGCCCCACTTTGAACGAGTAGCCCGGTACAACGGGCAAAACCCTTCCTAAACGAAACACCTCAGTGCCAGAAAAGTGCAAACTTGTAGCCCATTCGTACTAAAAGTCACCCCCTGCCAACCCCCTCCAAACTACCGTTCGCTGCCCCAAACTACCGTTCAACCCCTGTTTTTGACCGTTCGGTGTATCCTGCTGGCATCCTCCCCCCATTGTCGTCAAACTATAGGCGTACAAAGACTTATGGACGTATCGGGTTGAAATGGTACGGTAGTAGAAGCCCGGGGGGCTGTTTAGGGCTCGGTTTTCATCCAAATCAGTGAGTAGTTGGGCTGCATCTCTTGAAAGCGAGGGTAGAGCTTTATGTCGAATCGTGTGGGGACGCAGATTCTGCGAACTTTTGACTGGGCGCTGTGCAAAGCTGCCGCGGTTACTTTTAACAGCATTCAGTATTTCAACAAGCGCAATCCGAATCCATCCGTCACGCCGCAATGGTCCGATAAGCCGCTGCTTAAGTCTTGGGAAAAGACCAAGCCCACGCTCGGCTTCCCACGGCAGACCGACTCTCTCTGTCCTGCATGCGTCAAAGAGGCGCGTGAAGCGATCATCGCTGGCAAAAAAGACTGGCGCGATCTGATGCACGAGAAAGTCGGCGAAATCAAGGCGCAGATCATCGAGCGCGATAACCAGATTTGGATGGTTAAGGATTGCCCCATCCACGGCCACTATGAAGACATGATGGCCATCGATGCCAAGTTCCTCGACTGGATCGAAAAGCAGTTCCCTGGCCGCGACATTCCCGCGCACAACGACGAGGACCTCCACAAGCACGGCTCTTCCACCGTTCGCTATGGCCGCGGCTCCGTTCTCACCGTCGACCTCACCAACCGTTGCAACATGATGTGCGATCCATGCTTCATGGACGCCAACCAGGTTGGCTATGTTCACGAACTCGGCTGGGACGAAGTTAAAGAAATCTTAGACAACGCGCTCAAGATCAAACCGCGCCGCCAGATGTCCGTGCAGTTCTCCGGCGGCGAACCGACCATGAGCCCGCTCTTCCTCGACGCCGTGGCCTATGCCCGCAAGATCGGCTACAACAGCGTGCAGGCTGCGACCAACGGCATCGAATTCGCCAAGAGCAAGGAATTCTCGAAGAGAGCCTTCGACGCCGGTATGCGCTACGCCTACCTCCAGTTCGACGGCATCGGCAACGACGCCAATAGCCATCGCCAAATCGGCAACCTCTTTGACGTGAAGCTCCGCGCCATCGAGAACATGCACGAAGCAGGCATCGAAATCGTCCTCGTCGTCACCATCGTCAACAATGTGAACAACGACCAGGTCGGCTCCGTCGTGAAGTTCGCGATGGAAAATCCTAAGAAGATTGCCTTCGTAAGCTTCCAGCCCGTCTCTTTCACCGGCCGTGACGAAGACATCACTCCGGAGCGCCGTCTTCGCCAGCGCTACACGCTTTCGCATCTTGCGAAGGACGTCAGCAGCCAGGTCGGAAAAGTCGAACCGACGCGCGACTGGTTCCCCATCTCCTTCATCAGCACCTTCGCCGGATTCGCGGACATGGTGAAAGGCACTGAATCCACTTGGGGTTCTCTGAGCTGCGGTTGCCACCCCAACTGTGGCGTCGGCACCGCCATGATGATCAACAAAGAGACTAAGGAATGGGCGCCTGTTCCGCGCTTCCTGGATGCCGTCCAGCTCACTAAGGACGTCACTGCCATCACCGACGCGGCTCGCGGCAAGAATTTCTCCAACTTCATGATGGCCATGGCTCTCCTGAAGAACTATCACCCGTTCCGCGGACCCAAGGGTCTTACTCTGACCGCTCTCTTCAAGAAGTTTGACAAGACTTGGGCGCTCACGAAGAAGTCCACTGTCAAGTACGGCCGGACTTCCCCCGATCGCAAGATTGACGACGCCATGAAGCGCCGCCAGGATCCCTGGAACTTCCTCTTCATCGCCGGCATGTGGTTCCAGGATCTTTTCAACTATGACTTCCGGCGCACCGAAATGTGCATCATCCCCTACGCCACCCAGCAGGGCGAAATCTCCTTCTGCGCTTACAACACGGGCGTAGGCTGGCGCCAGATTATCGAGAACATGCACAAGAACGCGACCGTCGCCGAGTGGTACAAGAACCACGGCAAACACGAAATCTATGCCAAGGGCAAGAGCGTCAATCTCCAGAGCTTTGAACACTCCCTGAAGATCGACGCCGATGACGCCGCACGCGTCCGCCACCTCGAACACGACATTCCGCAAACCGCCGCGGAAGAAGATCGCGCCCGCCGCAAAAAGGCCTTCGAGGAACAAGCCAAAGTCCGCGCCATCTATGAGGAGCTGGTCCTCAAAAAGCCCCAGCCGACGGTAGTTCAAATCGGCTCGGTGTCTGACATCGCCAAAGCCACGCCAGCCAATTTCGCCAACGCAGGCAAGCCGGTTAGCATCGCCCCTGCCGCCGGTAACGGCAACTCTGGCAGCAATGGCAACGGCCATTCGAACGGCAACGGCCACTCCAACGGCAACGGCGCCAAAGCGCCCACCGCCTCCGAGAAAGCCGCCGAAGCCGTAGCCGGCGACTAATCAACCTCGGCGTTGTAGGGGCACAGCATGCTGTGCCCGTCTTGGCCATCGAGTATCCTGCCAACTCCGCAGAATCTGAATGGCTCCGGCTTTCCGGAGCCATTCGTTTTTTGCAAGCCACCCATTCCGAAATCAATTCTTCTTGTACAAACTTCCCGCCACGACGAACGACGCCCCGCCCATCGCCAGCGCCACAAGCAAGCTGCTCAACTCATCCGCATTGCGCGGTTGCGCCGCGACTCGCGGCCCGTGAAGCACAATCACCCACAGCAAAAACATAATCCCCAACCAGGTCGCCGCCAATCCGCCCAATTTTCTGATCGCGATACACAACCCCGCCACAATCATTCCAACACCCGTCAAA
>Ga0307478_10000059_pt1 | contig 132080 bp, 124 predicted proteins | sample atmos_gasesECM4C_2_FD_203713 | JGI IMG/M metagenome (GOLD analysis project Ga0307478, IMG submission 203713) | Hardwood forest soil microbial communities from Morgan-Monroe State Forest, Indiana, United States - atmos_gasesECM4C_05 | ecosystem: Environmental > Terrestrial > Soil > Temperate...
AGTTTCGCCTGGACCGCACCTAAAACGCTCGCGTTTTCGGAGACCGCTCCTTTAGCCGACTCTTTCAAGAGCGACGGGATCTGGGCCAAGACGCCATCCTCCTCTTGCATGTCCGAATACCTCCTTTATGGGGCTCCAGCGGCTGCGGCCGCATTCAAGTGATGCGCGAGTTTTCTGTGGAGCCGCATCCGCGCCCGTCGAAGTCGGGTTTTCACCGTGCCCACCGGGCTGTCCATTCTGAGAGCGATAGTCTTTTCATCGAGGTCAAGCCCGTATCTCAGCGCGATTACCAGTCGTTCGTTCGGCGGTAGCGAGTCAATCGCAGACCAAACCACCCGATTCGATTGTCGATTCTCCGCCATGGCTTGTGGATCAAGTTGTGGGCCCACGAGCAAACGGCCTCCGAGCAGGGCCAGAAGCTGCCGAGAGCGGCGTGACCGCCGTAGGCAGGCAAGCGCCTGGTTAGCAACGATTTTCATGAACCATTGTTCGAAACCACGGCTGTCCCGCAGCTGATGAATTCGGTCATATGCAGCGATGAAGGCATCCGAAACGACGTCGTCGGCGTCAGCACGATTCCCGAGGATCATGTAGGCCAGCCGAAGTGCTCGCACTTGATAGGCGGCGACAAGGGTTGTTAGGGCCTCCGGCTTACCCTGTTTCAGTCCGGCGATCGCCTCTTTCTCCGCCATGCCCCTATCTCTATAGATGTAGCCAGACGCCAAAAGGTTCTCGGTTTGTTAGGCCCGTCCTGTAAAGGGCTTGTCCCAGAATCATCAAAGTGCCTCTTACCGTTAACCAATAACGGCGATCGAGCCCTAAACCCCGTCCTTTGGCGCCAAGATTCAGCATTGCCATGCAGTCTGTTGCTGAGGGTAGTTGAAGCAGTCCCACGGATGGGGATTAGATCCGCCGATGTTTAACGTGTTCGCATTAAGCTGCGTTCCCGAGCAGTTCGAGCTCGTGTACTGCCGAATAATGGGGGCACCCACCCACCACCAGTCATATAGATGGGTGAATCTGTTCGGGGTTGGGAAACACTGACTGAAGCCGAAACCTCCGCTCTGGTTGTGACAAACGCTGTACGGTGCAGGACAGTCGACCTTTACTGAATTCGTAATGCCCCGATCATCATCGAACCCTATCTGTGAGGTTGTGTAAGCGGCTAGCGCAAAAATTGGAATCGCAAGCGCAATCGCAACGGCAGCGACTAGGCCAACGATGCCTCGGATACCCCAGTGCCCGGAGGATTTGTTCATCTCAGCCCAACCGACGGTTCCGTGCCTTGGTGACTCGTATTAAGCAAGCAAGCAAAGAGCAATTCAGGCACGTCAACACTCCCACGGCGTCTGGTTCGCGCGATTTGCGCAATACCATCCATGCCCGGTCCCGGTTGGAAGGGTGAAGGTCATTGTGGCAAACGACGATCCGGTGCAGCTGGTCGAGGTGTACTCGTAAAGGAGTATTCCGCCTTGATACCACCAGTCATAGTCGTGGGTGAATGTGTTTGGCGTGTTGAAGCAACGCGTGAAATTGCTCTGATTGTTCTGGTTATAGCAAGGAGGCACCATTTGGGTCCGACAATCGACTTTGACTGAGTTGGTCTGGTATTGGTCATCGTCGTACGCGATTTGCGAAGTGAAGTAGCTCGCCGAAACCGAAGCCGGAGCGATCACGGGAATGGCCAGAGCCAGGATCAAGCCGAACATCCCCGTTCGGACCCTGCCTGGCACGCTGAGTCGTCGCATCTCGGATCCCCCAATTTCTCTGGTTTGCGGAGCCTTGGCCGAATCTGGCGGCGCAATTCAGCTTGCTCAGACGAGCCATTTTGTACAACCCAAAGAACCCTAGTCTTCTAACTAGCATTTCTTGCTGGGTGCAGCCGTCCGACCGGCGGACCGATCTGGACGCTCATCGTCTGCAGCCACGAGTCCTTATTTCTGCAAATCTAGGCTGAACAGCTTTCAAGATCGGCCGGCGACATCAAGCGACGGCGGAACGGCGGCGAGAATTCGCAGAACTCCTGTTCTCCCGCATGACCGTCGACCAATGCTCTCGGACCCGGGATTGGGCTCTTAATAATCCTTTTCAGCGGCTTTTTGAATTCGCCCAGTCCGGTTCGAAACTTGTTCTGGATGGCGACCCCGAGCGGACTCGGGGGCGCAAATACCACCTGTCCTCCTCAAATACGTTTGATTCAGATCCGTAGCCAAGAAATCGGTCAGGCGAGCTGCTCAATCGGCTCATACCGCCGCGTCGACGGGATACCTCTCTATATGTATGCCGTCGTAGGCCATTCTCGCCTGAAATCAAGGCACCGGCCGATTCCTCCCGGAACTGGCCCTTGCCCATTACGGTAGTGCGGGCGAAGATTGGCGCATGAAGGGAGCTGGAATCCGTGAGATTGGAGGTCAAGTGCAACTATTGGAGTTGCCTGACCCGCCAAACCCCAAGCCGGATGAGATTGTCATTGAAGTCCGAGCCGCAGGTGTAGCCAACTGGGATGAAATCGTTCGCACCGGAGGTTGGGATGTCGGGATCAAGCCGCCAATGGCACTGGGCGTGTCGGCCAGTGGTGTAGTTCGCGCGGTCGGTAAGGGGGTCCGCCGCTTCCAGGTGGGCGACGATGTACTGACCCACCCGCTGCCCTTGAGACATCAAGGCACCTGGGCGCAACAGCTTGCAGCCGCAGAAAGTACCGTCGCCCGGAAACCGACGCTCATGTCATGGGAGGAGGCCGGATTTTTTCCCGTGCCAGCACTGACCGCGAACCAGGTGCTGACAAAGACGGTCGACGTGCGTCCGGGCGAATTCATCCTCATCCATGGAGCTGGTGGCGTCACCGGCGGAATGCTCGTCGCCGTTGCCTCGGAGCTCGGGGCACAGGTGATCGCAACCGCCAGCCCGGGTAACGCCGGGCGGGTTCAATCCTATGGAGCAATTGCGGTGGTCGACTACCATGCCGACAATTGGCGGCAGGACGTCCGTAGGATCGCGGGCGAGGGTGGTGTTCGGATAGCGGTCAACGCCGTGGGTGGAGCTGCCCCGAGCCTGATGGCATTGGTGGCAAATGGTGGAAAACTCACGACCATCACGAGCGATGGCCCGGCACCGGAGCGCGGTGTCGGCGTCGTGAACTTCTACGTAAGCCCGGATGGGGAAGCGCTGGACCGGCTCGCCGTTGACTTCGTAGACAGGCGCCTGACGCTCTCAATTGCCGCCGTCCATAGGCTTTCTGAAGCCGGAGCGGCTCTCGAAATGGCCGTTGCCGGAAAAGCCCGTGGTGCAGTCGTGATCGATCCAACGCAGTGACCTGGCTGGCGCGACCGGGCCGTTAACGTAGACGGGAACCCGGTGTACGCCGAGGCTCTCCGCCTGTAATTGGTGACCCCAACCGGACAAGCTTCGGACTCAATCTGAGTACAGATGCTTACGCGAGAGAAGCGGCTCTGCCAGTGAGCCGCAGCTGCCTCAACCAGGTTGGATTTGAATTGCTGCCGCGACCATAGGGTGCCCATGCGGGCACCCTATGGCTTGGGCGTCGGCGAGTAGCTGCTAGATCGCTCGTATGGGTCGATCAGTTGCCCGTGACTTTCGCGGCGAATGTTGCACCGGTGTCGAGCAGCGTGACAAGCCCGGAGCTTGCGGCTGACTCGATGATCTCGGCCGATTTCAGGTTCTGCCCGTTTACGGTCCCGGCCAAGGGGAAGCCCGGCGTGTCGGTCTTGGCGGTCTCGCAACTGCCGCCGGTGATGCCTGCTTCACTGCAGAAGACCAAGTAGCCATGCAGCTTCGTGAAATTCGTGTCTGCAACGGTGTGGTCGTGCGTGAAGGGCATCGCGCCCTGTGGCGTGTCGGTCTGGGGCCCGATCACGTAAAAGTTGCCCACCCGGTCGGTCTGTATCGTGCCCGGGAATTCTTGGGCCTCTTGCGCAAACACCATTCGGTGCTGCACCCCGTTCACCCAAACGGACTCCCAGCAAGCACCTGAACGGTCCATTTGGCTCAGCGGAACGCAATTTACGAACCCAGCGGCGTGGGCGGGCGAAGCGGCGGGTACAAGGAATGCACCCGCGGCGAGCACGACTGCGGCGATGAGGACGGTGGTCCTCCGTTTCGTGTCGAGGGTCCTCGAGGTCGGGGGTACCGCGCCATTTGTCGCGAGTTTGGTAGCGATCATGATGTCTCCTTTTTTGAACACGCCGAGTTTGCCGAGCGGTCGAGTCGAGGACGCCCGAGTCGACCTAGGTGACGTGCCTTAGCCGCAGCAGTGCAGCCGCGACCACGATGAGCCCTAGGAAGTACACCGCCAGGAGGAGCACGGCCTCGTCCTCTGTGTTATCTCCGCGAGAAATTCCTTCTCCAAGTGGGTCGTCGTGGAGCCCGGCCAGCGCCGGGCTCCATGCTGTGCGACGCCTTGGTAGGTGTTACCCGCCAGCCGCGACAACGGCCAGGGGACGGTTGTCGACTTCAACCACAGGTCGGTTGATAAGGGCGGCGATGGCAGAGGGCCTGAAGCCTTTGACCATCAGATAGACGCCCAGCGAAAACTCCCAAATCGCGATGGGGAACGCGGCGACACCCACCGCGCCATGCTGCGGCGTCAGACCGAAGATCACTGCGCCGTCGCCCGCGACCAGTAGAGCCGCTCCCACAAATCCAAGGGTGGGAAGCCAGCGTGGTACCAGGCGTGACTTGTACAACAGCGATCCGATCAGCATCGCATTGACGGCCGGAATAAAGCTCTGGCTGAGCAGAAAGATCCGGTCATACATGGTGATCAGCGCGTGGCCGGTGGCCAACGTACCGGTTCCGGCTCCAGCCTGCTGCAGCGTCACGAGCGACAGGACGCATGCTACGCCAGCGAGGATGGCGCCGCCTTCCAGGGTTCGGGTGCCGACGAAGCCGAGCGCGACGCCCTCGTTCTGCCGCTTCACCACGGGGAAGAGCGCGACGGCCGTGCCGATACCGGCGAGGGCCACGATCATCTCCAGAATGGCGCCGATGATGATGCCGGTATTCGAGCCATGCCCATTGATGTAGTTGGAGGCGCGCAGCGGGTTGTAGAGAAAGAGGGTCGGGATCGAGACGAAGCTGAGCAGGTAGAGCGCGCCCGCGGCAAACGCTGTCTTTCTAAAAGGACTCATCTGAAGCTCCTTGCTTGAAAAGGTCATCGCGGTGACGACCACTGGTTGATGTTGACGGCGAGCGCTTCAATCTCTCGACATCAACCACCTCCTCAATGTGAGCGGATTCATTTCGAGTCCCAGTTGTTCCCGTACCGAATCACGGCATCGATGCGGGCTTCTGTCCGGGCCGCCGCCTCGCAGGTCCAGACGAACTCGATCAGCTCGGTCAGCTGGGCGTCGAGTGAGGCGATTGATCTTGGGTCGTCGCGAGGGGTCTGGGCTTGACTGTTTAGCGGGTTCATCACTCATCTCCTATCGAAAGTGCCGCCGTTGAGGTCAGGCTTGTGACTTCGTAACCGCGCAACGCTTCGAGAAACGGCTGAAAGCTGCCCCAAACCAGGCAGGAAATGCGGCGGCCGTCGACCTTGACCTCGGTGACCCCGATCGCCCGCGCGATTTGTCGTACTGGCGCCGGGCCGACGAATGTCACCTCAACTCGCTGAGCCACTAGGTCCTTCGTCATACTGGTCAGCCTGAGGCCGCAGCCGGCCCAGCGAATCGTCAGGATTACCGAGTCGATGCGTAGTCACCATGGCCAGACCTAAGCACCGGTTGGGCAATCTGCCCGCAGAGGCGACGAGCTTTATCGGCCGACGCCGGGAGCTCGGCGAGATCAGAAAGAGACTTGCGACTGCCCGCCTGCTCAGCCTCGTGGGGCCCGGAGGGGTCGGCAAGACACGACTCGCACTACGGATAGCGGCCGACCTTGGACGTGGATTCGCGGACGGTGCCTGGTTGGTCGAGCTCGCCGAGGTTCGCGATGGGGCCTTCGTGGCCGACGCCGTGCTCGCAGCCCTGGACCTGAGAGACCAGACCGCCATGAAGCCGTCGCAGATTCTGGTCTCGGACTTGCGCAACAGACAGCTATTACTCGTGCTCGACAACTGTGAGCACGTCATCGGGGCGGTGGCTGCGCTGGTGACCGAACTCCTTCGCGCGGCGCGCAGGCTAACGGTAATCAGCACGAGCCGAGAGCCGCTTCAGGTGGCAGGCGAGCAGGTCATTCCCATTCCCCCCCTGCAAGTGCCTCCCGAAGACGGAACGGAACCGCTCGATCGCCTCCGGCAGAACGAAGCCGTCACGCTCTTTAATGACCGGGCGGCAGCGGCGTCCGGCACGTTTGAGCTCACTGGCTCGAACCAGGGGGTGGTCGTCGCCCTATGCCGCCGGCTCGACGGCTTGCCGCTGGCGCTCGAGCTGGCGGCGGTCAGAACCCGAGTCCTAAGTGTGGACCAGATCCTCGATCGCTTGACTGACCGATTTGCGCTGCTCACCGGCGGCGGCCGCGCGGCACTCCCGCGTCACCAGACGCTTCGAACGACCATTGACTGGAGTTACGACCTGTTGACGTCGGTCGAGCAAGTCCTGTTCAGGCGCTTATGCGTGTTCGCCGGTCGATTCACCCTGGAGGATGTCGAGTCGGTTTGCACCTCCAATGAAGCGCCTGCCATCGAAGTGTTGGATTTGCTTTCGGCGCTGGTCGACAAATCACTGGTAATCAAAGAGGACATCAGGGGCCTTGCTTGCTATCGACTCCACGAGACCATGCGGGAATACGCTCAGATCAAGCTGCATGAAGCCGACGAGGAGGACCTGCTCGAGGAGCGATGCGTCGAGTACTACCGAGCACTCTGTCTGCAATCGGCGGACCAGGCCCGGTATCGGCTTCTCGAGTGGCTCCGTTGGGCCGAGCTCGAAATCGACAACATCCGAGCGGTCCTTCAGCAATGCGTCGCGCGCGGCGACGCTGGCCGCGGGCTCGATATCGCCGCCTCGATGAAGTACTACTGGATTACGCATGGGACCACGGAGAGCACGCGCTGGCTCGACCAACTGCTCCCATCCGGCGAGGCGTCTCCGATCACGCTGGTAAGGGCCACCTACCTTCGTGGATGGTTGAGCCTGCTGCAGGGGGACGCCGCGGCCGCCCGGCCCTGGCTCGCGCGAGCCATCGCGACCGCTCGAGAATCAGGGCAGACGGCGCTATTGTCCGAGTCACTCTCGTTCGCCGCAACCGACGAGAACCTGGCTGGCGATAAGCAAGCGGCACGACGCTATCTCAAGGAGGCCGAAGCGATCACCCCGCCTCTGGACGACTTCCCCGCGACGGTCCAGTTGCTGGAGTCGCGCGCCATTCAGGCGATCTTCGAGGGGGATCTCGAGACCTCCAGGGCTGCCTCGTTGGAGGGCGTTCGCCTCAGCCGAGCAGCCGGTGACCTCTACGAATTGGAAGCGATGCTTCGCAACCTCGGGATGGTGGAGATGATGTCCGGCGACATTCATGCGGCAAACGCATGGTTTGTCGAGGCGTTACGGCTCGCTCGGACCATCGATAACCGGCTGGCACAGTACTACGGACTTGCGGCTGCAGGCTGGTATGCGGCCAATACTGACCAGGCGCGAGCAGCGGCACAGCTGCTCGGGGCAGCAGACGCCGCGGCAACGCAAACCGGCGCCGACATCATGGGACCGCTTGTTCCCCTTTTGGTGCAGGCCAAAGCGTTGGCGAAGGAAGCGGTGGGGTCGTCGAAGTTCGAGGCCGAATTTCAGGCGGGCCGTCACTTGAGTCGCATAGCTGCATTGCGCCTCGCGTTGCGCGAAGCGGATCAACCCGAGGCCGCCGCCGCTGATGGCGCCGAACGCGCTGCCCTCGGCAAGCGCGAGCTAGAGGTCGCGCGGTTAGTCGCCGAGGGGCTAAGCAACAAGCAGATTGCGGCCCGCCTGTTCATTTCCGATCGAACCGCCGCCACTCACGTCGGCAACATCCTGAACAAGCTCGGGTTGAACTCGCGCACCCAGGTCGCAACCTGGGTGGCATCGTCGAATCGATGAAGCCGCGGTGCACGGATTGAAATACGACATTGCAGCCGAGGTTGCGCTGGCGCCGGAGGCGCCCTCGGCGCACAGGGTCGGATGGGGCTTCATGTCCCTCTTCACGTTGGCGTTCACGAGCATCAATCTGGTCTTCCAGGCGCCGATCCTGGTCACCTTGCCGCTAAGGGTCAACTCGCTGGTCGGGATCCAGCAGGCACCGAAAAGCCTGGCCCTTATCGCTGGGATCGGCGCCCTGGTCGCAATGTTCGGCAATCCGTTCTTCGGAAGGATGAGCGACCGCACTTCGTCAGGGCTGGGGATGCGGCGCCCGTGGATGGTCATAGGCCTGGTGATCGGTAGCCTCGGTATCGTAATTGTGGCGCTGGCACCTAACATCCTGGTCGTACTCGTCGGATGGTGCATCGCCCAGCTGTTCTTCAACGCGTTGCTCGCCGCGTTGATCGCCGTACTGCCGGACCAGGTCCCGAGCGCCCAGCGCGGTCAGGTCTCCGGTGTCCTGGGTGTGTGTCTTCCGATCGCGGCCGTAAGTGGCACCTTTCTCGTCAAACTTTTCAACGGGCACCCGCTTGCGGCGTTCCTGGTCCCCTGCGCGACTGGCGGGTTCTTCATCCTGCTCTTCGCCGTCACGTTAAACGACCGCCGGCTTTCCAAGGCAGACAGGCCGGCCTGGTCGCTCAGGGAATTCGCCAGCACCTTCTACGTCAAACCGCGGACGAGTCCAGACTTCGCTTGGGCCTTCAGCAGTCGCTTCATGTTCCTCCTGGCCTACGCCCTCCTGACCACGTACGAGGCTTATTTCCTGCTGGGCAAAATCGGCAGCGCCGTGGCCGAGGTGCCGCAACAGATATTCCTCGGCACGCTCGTCCAGTCCGTCGTCATCGTCGCCGCTTCGCTCATCGCTGGCAAGTTCTCTGACCGAACGGGCCGAAGAAAGATTTTCGTTTTCATCGCGTCGATCGTGTACGGCCTGGCGATGTTTACAGTGGCGATCGCCAGCAACTTCAACGGATTCCTGGTAGGCCTAGCCATCAGCGGCCTCGGCTTCGGCATCTATACGGCCGTGGACCTTGCGCTCGTGGCCGATGTCTTGCCGAGTAAACACAACGTCGCCAAAGATCTCGGCGTATTCAACATCGCCGGCGCTCTCCCCTTCTCCATCGCGCCGGCGAGCGCGCCGCTCATCCTAGCGATCGGCGGTGGCAACTTCGGCGTGCTCTACGCCGCGGCCGGGATCTTCGCCATCATCGGGGCCGTCGCCATACTGCCCGTTAGGGGTGTCAGATAGCGATTAGTCGCCGTCTGGGATCAGCCCGATAAGTCCCTTGCCGCCATTCCGATGAGGAAGCCCGCTGGGACTATGCCACTTCAACCCCCGGCATAAGTCCGACTCAGGCTTTGGACTGATTAGGGGGCTCGCAGCTGCGATCCAGGAAACGAGCCCAGAGGCTCAGCGGGAGGTCGTCTTGCAGGTATTCCGGCGGATCGCTACTCGAGACGACCAGGTCGCAGACGTAGGTCTGAACCTGGTCTACGCCGAGGCTCTTAGGCGGTGATTGGCGACCCCGAGCGGAGTCGGGGGCGCAAATACCACCCGTGCTTCTCAAATACGTTTGATATACCGGCAGCCTAAAGGAACCAGTAAGGCTTTACGCGCTCTAGCTCGCCTGCAAGCGTGGCGCGGCGGGTGACCCCGGAAGCTAGGTTTTCGATGTACACCCAGAGGCTGGCGAGTTGGCTTGTAATTTTGAACGTATGCTTATCGGCCGATTAGTGGTCCCGCGCTTCTGAGCGCGCAAAACATCTTGAGCCGCTTGTGAATCCGTCGGTCCAGCGGTCCTCATCAACGGAGTAGCGGTCGACGTGAAAGTCGCCGGCGCGGTCTCTAAAACCGGCTGTTCGCGCAAACGGGCCATCGCCTCCTCAGCCGACTCTCGCGACCGATAGACCCCAATGAACTTCGTCTCATCACAGCCATTGACCTCGTAGCTGTGCTGGAGCACGTACACGTCTCCCCGCGAGCCGTCCGGGGCATGGGTCTGAGTCATGGCCGCCGATCGAACAGGCTGCGAATTACTCTTCGCTCTTGAAGAGCCTGCACCGGTCGTACCAGAGGCACCGTACTTGGCTTCTGCGGTTTGAGCGTGGCCAGTGCAGGAGGCAATCCGTCGGTTCAACGTGGCGGCCTCTTTTTGCGAGTGGGCACTAAGTCGTTTGGATAGTATTCAGCGATTATCGAGCGTTGCATGTCGAGATCGCCCTCTTCAATTGCAGATTCGCCTCGCGACACGTCATAGTACGAGTAGATCCGGCCGGAGGATGGCGACGTAAATAGCCCAATCAGCGGCTCTCTGTAGCCATGCCAGGGATGGAGCTCAAGCCGAATCTCGCGTTTAAGGATATAGAGAAGCGGCGGTTCGTCCCTGCTAATCGCTGCACCGATTTCATCCCAACCCCGCGGGGCCGGCTCCACCTTCCGGCCATAGAGCTCACCGGTTTTGAAGTTGAGAGGAATGACAAGTCCCGCCAACAGCGTTCGTGCGCTATCGCTGGCGATGTCCACCAACTCGGCGTAAGCGTGCCGCGTGATAGTCAAGGGTTCGTCCGGCTTCCAGTCTCCTCCAAACAATTCGTCCATATGAACAGTAGCTGGCTCATGTTCGCCCATTTGCTTCGTGTCGCGCACATACCACCGTTCAACGCTGGAGCGAACATTCACTTTTACTCCTCGGGCAGGCCCCATCCGTTGCTTTCAAGCCAATTCTTAACTTTATTCGTAAGCTCCGAGAAGCCATGTTTCCAGCTTCCGTCTATATTGAGAGCAGAGCCGTCTTTGAAGTGGACGTGGGCCTGCTCGTATGTCTCGGCCCTTGGTTTGTGAACCCCTGCGACACCGAGATCCTTGTTTCGCTGGGCTTGCTCATTCATTTGGTTTGGGCTCGTTATTCCTAGAAGCGGGCACACGTATCCAGTACCGACGCCTTGTCCGAACGCGTAGTTCGGATCGTTGGGGTCCGCCACCGCCCTGCCTGCTAGCGCATTTAGGGCACTTCCGTAGGCATCGTTGGGCGAGCCTGTAAGACCGTTGGTCAATGAGTCTGTAAAACCTACGATGCCCTCGCCGACGTCGCTGACAACCTGGAGCTCGGTCGCGGTGTCGTACCCCAAGTCCAGACTGCGCTGGCCCAACAGCCCGGGTCGAAGGCGTTGCATAACCCTGACGGATCGAGCACGTTGATTGGGTTCCCGGCGGCGTAAGCATAGGGTTGCAGAGTTTGGCTGACAGACGGATCCCTTGTCAAGAATTGGCCCGTCACTTGATCGTAGTATCGAGCCCGAAGGTAGTAAAGACCCGATTCGGCGTCCTGATATTCACCCGCGAAGCGCAACGGAGTGCTGGCAGCGCCTGAGGATGAGGTTATAGCCCCATAGGCGTCATAGGTAAGGCTAGCTTGCGTTGCTCCGGCACTATCTGTGAGCATACGGGTGCTGCCGATTCGATCGTGATGAATCCAGAGAGCCGTCGAGCCATTGATCTGCTCGAGCGCCAAGCCGTTTGGGCCGTAAACGTAGGCGGTTGAGCTATCTTTGGTCAGGAGGGGCAGACTGCCCGCCGGGTCCCAGACGAATTGAGTGGTCGTACTGGAGAGCGTTTTGCTCATCCGCAACCCATCCCCGTTGTATCCGTAGCTCGCGTTAGATCCATAGCCGATCAAGCGATTTGCCAGGTCGTACGACAGCGTCGTTGCCGCGCCGCTCGGCGGGGTGATTTGTGTCCGGTTACCACGAGCATCGTAGGAGTACGTAGTTGCTCCGATTGGCGGAGAGCCGCAGGATCCTGATGACGATCCTGTCCAGCAGAGCTCATCAGCAGAATTGAAGGCCTGCTGATTACTCCCGATCTGCGTCAGGTTGTCGGCCGCATCATAGGTGTAGGAGGTTGCCCCTGTGGGAGGTGAGGTGCAGGCGCTAGAAATGGAGGTACCCGCGTAGCAGAGCTGATTCAGCGGAGTGAACTTGTAGGAACCCGTTGCGTTCGGGATGGAGGAATCCGAGGTCACCTGATTCGCATTGTCTCGAGTATATGCAGCACTGAAGAGGGTGGTCGTCCCGCCCTTGACATCGGAAATGCTCATCAGCCGGTCGGCTGCGTCGAAGGTGAAGGTGTCGATAATGCCTGCGCTGCTGGGTGGCGTCTCGGTTGACAGGTTTGAGTTAGCGTCGTAGCTGAAGGTCGTGGTGTTGGTTAGCCAGTCCTGGACGGATGTTAAACGGCCGCCATCATCGTAGCTGCGCGTCACGTTGAGGCTGCCCGGGTAGGTCATCGTGGTCACGAGATTGCGCAAGTTGTAGCTATATTGGATTTGAGCGCCGTTGCCATTCGTGTAGCTGGTCATCCGATGGAGGCTGTCCCACGCCCAGCTCGAGGCGCCGGTCCCGTCAGTCATTCCAGTTCGCTGGCCATCGCCGTCGTAGGTGATGATGGTCACGTTCGGTGAGACGCCGTCGCTATAGGTGATGCTTTTCAGCTCGTTGCCGGCGTCGTAAGTGAACGTGGTGCAGCCCGCCTTCGGGTTGGCCCCGCAGTTCCCACCGGGATCCTGTTTGGTGAGCTTGTTCCCCGCTCCGTCATAGGTGAATGAGGTGACGTTGTTCAGCGCATCCGTGATCGAGGTGGGCCGGGCCAGGGCATCGTAGCCGTAAGTCAGGATGGCGGTGTTCTTGCCGTCCTTCTGGTCTTGGACGGTGCCGTCGGGAAAGTAGTCGGTGACCAGCGTCGTGTTGTCCGCCCGCGTGACGACGGTCCTCTCGTTGGCGTAGTCGTAGGTGGAGGACGTCTGGTGGCTGTCGGGATCGGTCGTGATGGAGAGGTTGCGATCTTTATCGTAGGCGTTGCCGACGCCGTGACCGAGTGGATCAGTCGTCGAAAGCACGTCCCCGGCCGCGTCGTAGGTGGAGCTCCACGTGAACTGAGACCCGCACCCACAGCCGGTGACGTTCCCCAGCGGCTTGACCATCGAGGTCTTGAAGCCGTCACCGTTATACACGTAGGTGGTCTTGTTCGAGAGCGGATCGGTCACGGCGTCATGGTAGCCGTTGGCATCGTAGTGGTACGTCCACACCTTGCCGTCGGCATCGGTCATCGTGATCACATCGCCTGGATGGCTCGCGTCGGTGTATGCGTAGGTCATCGCCTGGTTGGTGCTTCCGTTCAGCGGCCGTGACTGCTTGGTCAGGTCGCCACTGGTGTCGTAGGTGTATGTCGCGCTGACACCATTCGGGTCCTGGTCAGTTAAAACCTGGTTGAGCGAGTTATAGGTCCAGGTCTCCGTGTGGTTGAGGGCATCGGTCTTGGTAAGGGTGTTCCCGTTGCCGTCGACGGTATATCGCGTTGTGTGCCCGAGCGGGTCGGTTTCGGCGAGCAGCGCCATGGTGTTGCTGTCGTAGGCGTAGGTCCAGGTGGCCGCTGACGACGTGCCGTAACCCTTGGTCTCCGCCGTCCGCATTCCGTCCGTGAAGTACTCGACGACGATGTTGCCCTCGGAGTCGGTGGTCTTGGTGCCGCCCACGATTGAGGTGTAGTCGAACGAGGTTTGCCGATTCAGCTGGTCCTTCTGCCAGTCCACCCGTCCATTGGCGTCATAGTGGAGCTGGATCCCCGGGCAGGTTCCGCCGTGAACCAGGGAGTAGCAGTTCGGATCCTTGATCACAGTGATCCTGTGGGCCGTGTCGTAGGTGAACTGGGTGTGACCGCCGAGCACGTCGATCACGTCGGTCAGGTTGCCGTTGCCGTCGTTGTACTGGAGGGTCACCGTTCGGTTGGGCGTCACATTGCCATCGGTGACTGAGGTGACTTTCCCGGCCGTCCAAGCGATGTTCAGCGTACGACCACCGGGATCGGTGACCGAGGATAGATTGCCGCCGGTGTAGCTGTAGGTCGTCTGGTAGCCATGCACGTCGGTGGCTTGGGTCAGCTGCCCTGCGTTGTTGAAGGTGTACGTATCACGATTGCTGCGCTTGAACGTCCAGGTGCTTGACGCCGAGTTCCAGGTCAGGGTCGCGATATAGCGGGGGGCGAAAGGCGCGTAGCTTCCGGCCGAGTAGGCGAAGTCGACCGTCGAGGCGTCTCCCTGCGTGATGGTGACTGGGTTCGCGTTCGTCCCCGACAGCGACATTCCGAGTCCTAGCTGCCACCCATAGCCAAGGGGGCCGCTGGTCGCGGCCGTTGCGGAGTTGTAGGTGCGGGTGAAGGCGAGCGGGTAGGAGCGGCCGGCGATCGACATATCCGTGTACGACTCGGTGAAGTTGCCGGTTGCCGTGTTGACAGGGTCACCCTTGCGACCGAGCCCCAAGCATGGGCACACACCCCCTCGACCATAAGTCTGGCTACCCGCATAGGAGCCGCCCGTCAGAGTGAAGAAGTTGAGGCGGATATTGTCGATGAAAGTTGTCCTATCACCGCCGCCCGAGTCGAGGCCGCTAAAGGTCAGGGTCTGAGTGGTGGCGGTGGCGATGAAGCGGACCGTGTAGTCGCTGTAGCTCGCGCTGTTCGGGGTGAAGGTCGCGACGGTGAGGTTGCCAAGCTGCACGGCCAAGTCGTTATAACCGTAGTTCGTCCGTCCGGCGGCGCTGACGGTCAACACATACGCGGCACCGATCCGGAATCCACTGACCGACTGCGAGATCGCCCCTATGGTTTGTATCAATCCGACCTGCGTGCCTTCCGGCGCGGCCGGGTTCCCATTTGTGTAAAGGCTCCCGTTGGTCGATATGGCCCCGCCGCCTGAAAGGGTCCAAGCGGTTCCCATGCTTCCCACCGACCAGCCATCAACCGCCGGAGCCGAGAAGCCGACATTCCCGGAGCCGAGGGCAGGGGTCTCGAAGCCGCACTGAGTCAATGACGTTCCCGCTGCGCTCGCGCAAGCGACTGGAGCCGCGGCATAGTCGAGGCGGAGATTGTCGATCAAGGCCGTGTTGTCGCCGCCCCCCGAATCGATTCCCGTGAACCCAATGGCATAGGTGCCGGCGGTGGTCGAGAAGTTAACGCTCCAGTCTGTATACGAGGTGTCGCGCGGTTTAAAGGTCCCGATCGTCGTTCCGTCGAGGGTGACCTTGACGTCTTGATTGCCGCCGGTGTTGACGCGCCGGGCGGCGGCGAAGGTGAGCGTGTAAACCGTCGACGCCTGAAATCCACTGACCGACTGCGTGGCGCTCCCGGTACTTTGAATGAAGGCGACCTGCGTCCCTTCCGGAGCTACCGGATTGCTGCTCGGAAAGACGTTCGAGTTCTGCGCGATCCCGGCCGCCGACCCGGTGAAGTTCCAGACCGTTCCCATCGTGCCGACGGACCAACTCTGGGCGGTGGTGTTGGCATATCCAGCGTTCCCGCTCCCCATCGCGGGGGATTCAAACCCGCACTGCGTGATGCTCGTCCCCGCCGCGTGAGCGCACGGTGTGGCCGCTGCTGCGGTGTCCAGCCTGAGGTCATCGATGAAGGCGGTGTTGTCGCCGCCGACAGTATCGAGCCCGAGAAACTCAAGGGTATGAGTGCCGGCCGTGGTCGTAAAGTTGACGCTCCAATCGGTGTAGGTGGTATCGCGCGGCTTGAAGGTGCCTAGGGCGGTCGTATCGAGGAGGATCTTGATATCGTTGTTCCCGGCACCATTGCCGCGCCGGGCAGCGCTGAGAGTTAGGGTGTAGGCGGTTCCCGACTGCCAGCCGCTGATCGACTGGGAGACGGTCCCGGTTCCTTGGATGAACGCAACTTGAGTCCCGTCGGGTGCCGCTGGGTTGCTGAGGCGCTTCCATTGCTTGCCAAGCCCGAGCCCGTGCTGAATGTCCAGGCGCTGCCGGTCGGGTTATAGGAGAGGCTTCCAGCGGAGAGAGACGGAGTCTCAAAACTGCATTGAGTCAAGCTGGTGCCCGCGGTATCCGCGTCACATGCCGCAGCTGCCGCGGGCTTCGAGCCGAGCGCTGAGGCGACCAAAGCGATAGCGACCGCTGGAACAGCAAAGAGGAACTTGCTATTCAAGAGATACCCCCCTCTTTTGGAACAAGCGACTTGTGAGGAAACGAAAATGAAGCGACCTCAGCCCAATCGCTATGCCCCCTGCCGCATGCCCCCCGGCTGATCCTGCCGACTTAGCAGCACAGTCAGCCTAGATCAACCGATGGTAGACGTCAATCAAGTTAGGCATTAGTACCTAGTTTGTTCACCGAAGCCGGCATCTCGATTGATCTGATTGCAAATTGTTGGCGGACGATTTGCGCGGGTCTCCAGGAGTCGATTGCCCCGCCGCAAAACTGTCCGTCTGACTTATCGCCTCAATCGCCTTGGGCGTGGTGTTACTTTTTGGGCTCGGATCTCGATACCTTCACTATCTAGCCAACGCCACTGATTGCGGAGTCCGCGCCGATGCCGTCTGGGCCGAGTCCTTCCGCCCAGACCCGCCGGTTGCACAGGCCTCCGTCGGCGGCGATGTCGAAGGAGATGAGCCGCCGGGTGAACGACTCGGAGATGATCAGCGTCGAATTATCCGGCGTGATCACCATGCCGTTCGGGAACTGTGCCGTCGGGGGTGATTAGGGCGATGATCCCCGCCGTTGGCTTCGCGCCCGGCGCCGTCGAGCTCGTCACGGCAAGTGCTGCCCCGCGTGCATCGAAAGCTCGTCGACGTCCTGTCGCGGAAGGAAATGCGGCGGATCGAAGATGTCGCCTCTCGTGAACGCGACAAGCTCATCGTCCGACTCCTCGCGGACACCGACCTTCGTCTCGGCGAGGTGGTTAGCTTGCGCCCGATAGCATCATCGAGCGCCACGGCCGCCACTACTTTCTGTCACCGGGAAGGGCCAGCGCGATCGACAGGTTCCCCTCGCGCCCACCCTGCATGAGCGTCTCGTGCGGTACGTCGGTGCAACGCGGCCCAAATATTTGGAATTGGCCACGTTGTTTCTGGCAGCCAGACGAAGTCGCGGGAGCCGTGTTGAATCGCTTGGCGCTTTGGGTGTCACCCAGATGATTAGCACGTTGGCGAAGGCCGGCCATCGTCAGGTACGCGACAGTTCGAGGCATCACGCTCATCGATGGCGCGAAGGTCGCGAGCCTGACCCCCTTTAAAAGGTCAGGAAATTTGCTTCACTTTTCAACCCTTTCCGACGCTCAGCCGCTGGCGCGCCCGGATTGGCCGCACAAGTTATTTCTTCGTAGCCATGTCCAGAACTGCCACAATCCGAGATGCCAGCCGAGATAGCTGGTGCTCAATGTCGTGGGAGACATCAGCTGGCCCGACCTGTGCCGGTAGGCCTAACCGACCGGCAAGGTCGTCGAGCGGCGACCCGTCCAGTTCGCTTGTGATCTTTCCGGTCGCCTTATCCAGATGGAACCAGAGGTCCACGCAAGGCGTGATCGCTCCAACCCGACGATCAAGGGCCGGATACCGAACGCCAAAGTCATCAGGATCCGCTTCGTATAGGACCGCTGGCCTGTCGTCGACGAAGTCTCCAGGGGGTTGCGGCACCAAGTGGAAACCGCGAGCGTTCAGCTGTTCGTCGAGCGCTAGGCTTGTTAGGTTTTCAAAGTCTGCTCGCCGCATGCCCTTGTGATAGCACATCGCTTGGCTTCGTATGCCAGGAAGGCCCTATCGGCGGCGGGGCGGCCTCTCGTAACTCTCTTATTAAGCCGCCCCTCGTCACCGTCAGAAACGCCCGCTACGATCGAAGGTCAATGTACTGGTAGGCCGAAAATGTGAGAAAGGTCTGCCCATTGCCGTGATATCCACTTGAGTACCACTGTGCACACGCCACCCAATAGCCGGTGCCGATTGTGCGTGTGCCACTATTTGGTACCCACAGAGTGTATGCCCAACCTACGTGGCTGGTATCCCAGTAGATCGACGTATTGTTTGAACCCTTGTACTGGCAATTGCTTGTGATCCAATTCTCATCGTCGGGGCCGGCAGTTGGGCAGACCCAAAGCCACCAACCCATATAAGCCGTGTTCATGTGGACCGTGGCAGGTGCGGTGTTGCACTGCCAGGTCGCCTTCTGAAGCACACCCCACCGCGGATCGCTCGAAACGTGCGGATAGTCCATGCTGAGCTGGGCGCAGCTATTCGTATCCCAGGCCGTCACATTTGCCAAAGCCATCGCGGGCGATAACGCGACAAAGCCAACAGCCATCAACGCGGCCGCCAGTGTGGACCGCAATCTGAGGTGCATCTTTGGCCCTCCAAGCGTCTTGAATGGCGAATGCAGCGCGTCCATCCAAGGTTCAGCCGACTCAGCGGGCGGTGCCGACTTGCCCCCCACGCACCAAATGGAACCCCCGGCGTACAAGGTATGATGTGCGATTCTCACAGTCAATTGGCACATGTGTTTGCGCCAAGCGCCACCTATGCAAGATCGAGTTATGATGGAATGGGGTTCCCGGGCAGCGCCAGGTATCGCCCGCGATCGTCCGAGATGTTGTGCATCGAATCGGTTACGAGCCCCACATCATCGCGTGCGAGATCGTGGCTTCAGATACGCCCGCTTTTTTGCTCAACAGACGTGCGCTCAGGCCGCGCGCGTGCATCGCCCTCTTTAGCTTCGCGGGAGAGATGGGCCAGCCGCGGTGCTGAACAGGGGGCTTGGCTTTCGACCGACGCCGGGGAACTGCCATGACAAACTCCATTTCGCTGGCGCCGGATCCGCCAGGCTCATGAAGTTTGCTGAGGTCCTCGGCCGTCTTTCTGTTCGCGGTTTCCGGCCGATGATCGAATCGCTCTCGTCGGGCTGAGCGCGAGGACGCGAACATCCTTACAGAGGCACGTATCGACCTTGAACCCATGATGAGGCGCGCTCAGAACGACCTATACGGGGCGTGGATCGACCGCAGCCAGAACGCCCATCGCAGCGACTCCGGACGGTGAGAAGGTGCTTGCCAATTTCGGAATTGCTTCCGGGAAGGACGATTCGCAGGGAATCTGTTTTGTAAACAGCGGGTCAGTTCAGAGTGGCGATCCTGGGCGGACTCGGGGGCGCAAATACCACCGGTCCTTCTCAAATACGTTTAAGACAGCGGCAAACTAAAGAAACCCGCGAGCCAAGCTCCCAAGCGGTTTTCTAGACCGTATTTTTCCGTTCGCCAACGTTCGCCATGGTTCGCCGGGGTTACCGTCACGGTTGCCGTCACCCGCGGGCTCGATAACCACCTTTATCTGGGATGAGGGCAGAGGATCGAGGCGCCAGCTCCGGCATCGGGCAGGCCACGACCGAGGTGCTTGCCAGCCGCGGGGCGTCCGTCTCTGTTGCCGACATCAAGCGCGAGGCGGTCAAGCGCGTTGTTCAGGGCCTGCACGACGATCGGCTTCAGGTCACCGGCCTCACGGTCGATGTCGCCGACGAGGCGCAGATTCAGACCACGGTCGATACAGGGGGCGCGAGTTTGGCGGACTCGACATTCTCCACAACAATGCCGCGCTGACCGGAGGCGACGCGGCAGCTCGGGATACAGCGATCCTCGAGACAGATGCCGAGGTCTTCGATCGGGTCCTCCGCGTCAACCGCGCCGAGTACGCGCTTGCGGCCAAATACGCGATCCCACACATGCTCAAGCGAGGTGCTGGCGTGATGATCAATACCAGCGCGATCACCGCGGGCCTGCCTGAACTCGTTCGACCGTTGTACTCGATGTCGAAGGGCGGGCTCGACGCGCTCATGCTCAATCTCGCCGCGCAGTATGGTCGCAAGGGGATTCGCGCGGTGGGCGTAGCGCCTGGCGTAATCGTCACCCCTGCAGTCCACAAGATCATTCCACAACGGATGCTGGACGGCTTCGCAAGGCGCACCCTAACCCCTCGTCTGGGCACCGCGGAGGATGTGGGATATCTGGTCGCCTTCCTGGTCTGAGACGAGGCTGATGACTGCATTGGTGTTGTCGGGCAAGGCGCTGGATCTCGGAACGGAGCGACAAGAACTCGACGCCAAAGGGACTCAACGTGAACAACCAACGGCAGTCCTTCGGGTTGCAGACAAGAACTCAAGGTGAACACGCAACGGCGCTGTGTTGCGCTGCAGTTGCGTGGGTTGGCAACCGGGGCCCGCTCGCGTAAGAATCATTAAAGGTCCTGTATTAGGGCACTCTTCCGAGTATCGGGGGCAATATGAGGTCCGCGACGCGCGCACGACATCTTATTTTTGGCGCGCTATCCGCGGCCCATCGGCCCGGGCCATTGCCCGGCGGGAAATCGGCACCCGACCGAGCCGCGGTCGTCCAGGCGCGAGTTACCGACTCGCTCGCCTGGAGTAGGGGCGATCTCCAGGCGGCGCGGCGCACCGGGCGGCAGGCGCGCGAGCTCTTCGAGCGTGCGGGCAACTGCCGCCGGGCGGCGCGAGGCGCGAACGACCTGGCGTGGGTCCAGGGGTGCGCGGGCGATCTCGATTCCCAGGAGCGCATTAGCCGAGAGGTGGTGGCCTGGTCACATAAGACTGGTGACAGCCAGACCCAAGCGCAAGGGCCTACGACGCTGGCCTTCGCAGCATTGCTACGGGCCGATTTCCATGAGTCGCGTCAGGCCGCGAACCTCGCGATTCACCTCGCAGAGCGGGACGGCACAGCAGCGCACCAAGACGTGGCCGAGTCCCCGTTGGCGGCGTGGCACGCGCTTAGCGGCCATCCGAGAGAGGCTCGAGAGGTTCTATTCAACCTGCCGACGAACCCGCGGCATGTATCTGTCAAAGCTCGTTACAGCTAAGCCGACTCCTCGGGTCAACACGGCGCCCGCTAAGGTGAGCTCGGATAACCTCCGCCGAGCATCGAAGCGGCTTTTAACGCAGTGTGCTCATTACCATGGTCGGCGGGTCGGCAGCCAAATCGCTTACCGTTTCCAAGTCGGTACTGCACAACACAAAGTCTTTGACGCCCGACAGTCCACAACTTGACTTCCGGGGTGGCACGTTCCATCATGTCCGACAACTAGTCGAGTCGGTAAGGTCCGGACGAACCGGCAAGGGGGAGCACATGCCTCGGTTTCGTTAGCCTGCGCCTATTCTGCCGCAGCCACGAAGCCCCCATCTGAGTGGAGTCAACTTCGTGGGCCAGTTCACAACGCCGCTCGAACTTCCGTAATAGGAGGGAATTGTGGCAAGACGAGTTCTTCAACTCTTTGTCTTCGTCGTTATGCTCGGTACCGCCTCCCAATCGACGAGTAGCATGGCTTACGCTGCAACGAGCACGATCCAAAATTCGAGGCAGCAAGCCGCGTCACATCAGCAGGCTTCAGGTGCGCCATTAGTAGAGTCACAGACTCCGACGCCAACCAAGGCACAGATCCCCAACTCGTGCTGCGGAGAAGGATGTAATCCCAACCGGAGCTCCTCAGACTATTCGACCAGCCACTGGGATGGTTGGAAATACAACGGTGCCGGACAAAATATCGGTGGCGTTTATGCAGACATCTGGAACTACTCGCCATGGGTATGGCCAGCTGGCAACAGTGGGGACTACTCTGCCGCTTGGACGATGTTGACAACTGATCACCCATACCAAACCGACGCCGGCTTTGCGCAAATCGGTTGGTACGAGAAACAGGGTGGAGCCCGAAGCACCTTCACACAGTTCCATGAGTACGGAGGCGGCTTTCGAACGCTTCTTTACGCCCCTCAGGCTGTGAACACATACTCGTATTACGACACGTTCTACAATCCGAGCACAAACGCGATCACGTTTCAAGTCAATAGCAGCGGTATAGGCGAGACGTATTACCCGCAGACATTCGTTCCGGGTGAAGGGCAGGTCTCAGGGGAGACCCACACGCTGGCATCGCAGATGCCCGGTGGTTACTCGAGCTCCTACAACTATGAGGACCTATTCCACTCGTCGATATATGTAAACGGAGCCTGGCAGGCGTTTCCGAACCCGCCAAATTCGGGTGGAAGGGTCACAACCTTTAGGGCGGACTACTACGGGAACGATAATTCAGGCTACTACGGCCAGACTACGCCGAACAACGGAAACATCAGCATCTGGGACAAGGCCTGCAAGTATTAGCTTGCGAAACCAAACGGTCGGCTCCGAGCTTCAGCGCAACGCCGCGCTGTTGCTTGGCGCCGGCCTTCTCGCGATCTGTCTTGCTGTTGCTATTGCAGCAGTCATCTTGAGCAGCGGTCGCCCCGTTTCTGCGCTACCGGTGGGCCCGCCGTCTTTGGAGCCATCGAAGAGGCCGGCGCAGTTCACCATTCGGGCAGCGACCGCAAAGCAGTTGTTTCAGAATGGGCTCGTTCTTGGCGACCCAGGCTCCGCGGTCCCGCTAATCAAGAGAACCGCCGCTCAGGATGCAGCTGAGCGGGCATTCGGCGACGTTGTCGGGGTTCACGCGCCCCTCCAGGTGGTTTTGACGACGGTGACTTACGAAGGTAATAAGGCCTTGCAGGGCAAGCTTTGTTGGATGGTGGATCTCACACCCGCTGGTGGTCTTCCCCTGCCTGGCGGCTCGGGCGGGTCTCATATCGCCGCGTGGTTCCTGGTGTTTGTCGACGCTCGAACTGAAGTTATTGATCTCGCAGTCGCGGGAACCTAACGCTCGCATCTCTTGGGCGAGTAGCTGAGCGGACTAAACGAGCTAGCTCGACGATAAATCGGTCAGCTCGTTCCAAAAAGGAGGCTGAGCCCCGACCGTTCCAGACACATAGCCATCTATTGTGATCGGCCTCTTATCGGGGATCACAGCCACTCCCCAGGTGTTTTTTGAATTTGTTCCAGATCCAAGAACGCCATAATCGCCGCTCACCGCGACAATCCAAAAGCGATCCCATGGCATTCCGGAATTGCTGCGGCTCTGAGTCACGAGGTGAAGCTGTTGGCTAGAGATGAGTTTAGTCTCCACTGAGGGGTATGACCCTTTGTCGGTCGCTGCAGAAATCACCTCAGACTGGCTTAGGATCGAGGGCCGTCGACCCACCCATAGCGGTGATGTAGCTGCTGCAATCAGAAGCGCGCCACAAATGGTGACAGCGATTGATCTTCTCATCAGCGGACCTATGGTGAAAACGCAAAGTCCTAGAAGAAAATTGCGAGTGCCCGAGTGCCTTGCGTCACCTGGATCTCGCTGTCTTCTCACGCCCCTCTGCGTGGAAACGCAAAAATTCGAGCTGAATTCAAATGCCGCCTGATTTGTAAACAGCGGGTCAGTTCAGAGTGGCGATCCTGGGCGGACTCGGGGGCGCAAATACCACCCGTGCTTCTCAAATACGTTTTGATATAGCCGCGAGCTAAAGGAACCAGTAAGGCTTCACGCGCTCTAGCTCGCCTCCAAGCGTGGCGCGGCGGGTGAGTCCGGGTAGCTAGATTTTCGAGGTGCGCACCAGAGGCCGCGCGCGTTGGCTTGTAATTTTGAACGCATGCTTATCGGCCGATTAGTGGTCCCGAGCTTCCTGACACGCAAAACATCTTCAGCCGCTTGTGAATCCGTCGGTCCAGTGGTCCTCATCAAGCGTGTAGCGCTCGACGTGAAAGTCGCCGGCGCGCTCTCTAAAACCGGGCTGCTCGCGCAAACGGGCCCATCGCCTCCGCAGCCGACTCTCGCGACCGATAGACTCCAATGAACTTTGTCTCATCACAGCCATTGACCTCGTAGCTGTGCTGGAGCACGTATACGTCTCCCTGCCGGCCTACCGCGGGATGGGTCTGAGTCATTGCCGCCGATCGAACCATTTCTTCAGCTGGCTGAACTCCGAGCCAGGATTGGTCGGATGGTTTCCCTCACCAGATGCGCGACGGCTGGCTCGCGCCAGAATTCGGAGCCGCAGAACTGATGTTCCGGGTTGACGCCGGTATGATCGACGCGCAGACTGCGGACCTAACTTCCAGTTCGCCGAGTTCAAGGGGGGGCCCATGAAACTCCTAGGTCTCAATTCTCGCACGCCTTTAGGAAGGCGGGCGGTCGCGCCACTGATGGTCGTGATTCTACTTGCCATGAATGTCGTCACGGCCGGGGCAAACGGCGAACCATCAGCGCGCCACTTTCCCTCGATGGCTTTTGATTCTGCGACTGGTTCGATTGTTCTTTTCGGCGGCTATAACACGCCAAGCGGCTCCCTCGGAGATACATGGGCCTGGAACAGTGGCTGGACCCAGCAAAACCCGACGACGTCACCGTGTGGCCGATATCAGGCAAGCATGGCGTACGATGCCGCGACATCCACCGTCGTCCTCTTTGGAGGTGGCGGCACTTTGTGTGGTGATACGACCAGTGATACCTGGACTTGGAACGGAACCACCTGGACGCAGCAGGCCCCCGGAACGTCACCGCGTGGCCGTGATCTGGCCAGCATGGCCTACGATCCTGCCCTTGGAAAGGTCTTCATGTTCGGTGGTATCGGCACTGGGAGCACCTTCCTGTCTGACACGTGGACCTGGGATGGATCGACTTGGACCAACGTCTCCGCCGGACCTTGGGCCGCAGCAGGCACGAGCATGGCGTACGATGCGGCAACTGGCCAGCTCATACTGTTCACCGGCGGGCAAGGCGTAAGCGGCGGATTCAGCAACAACACGTACGTCTGGTCAGGATCGGGGTGGAGTGAGCTGCTTCCAGCCCAGTCACCCTCACCGCGCGGTTACGCGACCATGGCATACGACGCCGCGCTGGGAAAGCTGGTTCTATTCGGCGGCGAGAATAGCACTTCTGTCCTCGGCGATATGTGGACTTGGGACGGCAGCAACTGGTCTCAAATCAACCCAATCAATCCGCCGACGCCCCGGATGGCCGCCGGCATGGCCTACGACGATGCAGCTGGGAAACTCGTGCTATTCGGCGGCAGCACGAACAACCCTACCCTCGATACGGGTGTGCTGGGCGACACCTGGACTTGGGACCAAACCAGTTGGAGCAGCTCACCCTATTCACCCGCCAACGTTGTTGCTACGCCAGGAAACGGAACGGCCACCGTCACTTGGAGTCCTCCGACGAACAACGGCGGTTCCCCGATCACCGGCTATACGGTGACAGCAAATCCGGGAGGAGCTTCTGTAACGGTTAGTGCTCCTGCCACAACGGCATCATTCAGTGGGCTTACAAGCGATTGTCGAACGACCTACTCGTTTACGGTAACGGCCAATAATGCAGTTGGAGGCAGTCCGGCTTCGCCCCCATCGAACTCCGTGATGCCGTCGGGACATCCAACCAATCCGCCTTCGGTAGCGGTGATTTTGGTCGGCGGCGTTAACAGCTCGATGCCGAACCAGAATGTCTACGACCCGCTCTCCGTCTCCTATTGCGGGCTGAAAACGGCGATTCTTCCACCAAACCTCACCGACCTAAAGGCGATGGCCCAATACTTCGACCTTCAATCGACCCTGGTCCCTGACCCGCCTTTGAACCTGACCGACAGCATCGCCACCACCGGCGCGGTCATCCTTCCGTTCAGTTACCGAGTAGCTTCGTTTGGCAAGCCGCCCGGGTGTCGGTCGCTATTGACAGCCAACCCCTATACGAGTGATATGCCTGGCAGCGTGCCGACCGACCTCGAAGCGCAGATCCTTAATGCCGAAGTTCAAAGCATCCACTGCCTGTGGCCGACGACCAATATTGAAATCATCGGGCACAGCCAAGGCGGGCTTGTCGCGGAAACCTACTGGCAAAACTACGTCCCTACTAACCCTGCCCCGGTGACAAAGGTTTTCTCCCTCGACGGCCCCGTAAACGGAGCGGATAAACCGACTATCGCGGGCCTCATAACGAGGCAAGATTATGTGGGCTTCTACTCCAACGTTCTGAGAAACATGGGATTTACCATCAGCGCGCCCATGTTGAACTCGTATTTTCAGAGGTGGCAGACTAGGACTGCCATCGATCAGACGATCCTAAACGCGGACACATCCGGAGTTTATGTTCCTATTGGAACTGACGGTGACGTGGCATGGGATACACCTGACCTCTACCTCCAATCGCTGGTAGGGCAGCCTTACTATCCTGGTCTCGACTCGCAGCTCCTTTACAATCCATTCCCACAACTCGGTCAATACGGCGTCCTAACCGGTAGCGACTTCGAAACGCCAACATATCCCCCCGACGTTATCGCGGCTGCTAAGGCCCAGCAGTGGATTGTAAGTCATGGATACGTGATGGAGGAGCCGTGTGTAATCTCGTACTTGACCGCCGCTGTTACCTCCCCTGGAAGCGCACCTCCGTGTCTCAGCGGCCATCCGTCGTCAATTGCGCTGTCGAGTAAGACTCTCAAGATGGCAATTCCCGTAGTGGGAAATCCGCCCCCGATGGGAACGATGAGTCCAACCGTAGCGTCAACAGGTCAGACGATTACCATCACCGGTTCTAACTTCGGGGCTAGCGTTGGCAAGGTTCAGTTCATTTCAAGTAATAGCTTGGATGCCATCGCCACAATCTCGAGTTGGTCCAACACGTCAGTGAGGACTACGGTCCCCAGCAACGGGACGACCGGCCCCGTTTACCTGACGACCGCAGGCGGTGCCCGTAATCCCATGGGCGGGATCACGGTTCTTGCTGCCGCAAACGGCGTCAGTTCTCTAACAGTCACGCCGCCTGTTGCGCCTATTGACGGCCAGAATGCCACGATTACCGTAACGGCGAAGAATAAATCCAAGCAACCGGTCGCGAATACGACGATTTACCTAGCCGACGGCTATGGATCCGTGAATGCGTTGACGAACGCCTCTGGGATAGCCACCTTCAGCTTTCCAGCTTATGCGGGTCAGGGGCTGGTAGCGTTCTCAGGGACTGCCTCCTCCGCATTTCAGCTAACCTGGCAGGCGCCGCCCACCCAGAATCTTTTGCTGACAGCTTCCGCCACAAGTCTGCAGGCCGGTCAGACCTCGACCCTAACGGCCAAGGTAACCAATTCGACTGGAGGGGCCGTGGCCAACCAGTTAGTCAAGTTTCAGCTCGACGGTCCCGCGACAGCCGCGCTGAGCGCTAGCCAGGCGACAACGAATGCATCGGGCGTTGCTGCCGTGACCGCAACGAATGCGTCGTCCGGTTCGGCGGCCGTTAGCGCCGTGACCAATTATGACTTCGTCACGCAGGGACTAACCCTCGACTGGTCGCCCACGGTGACGGCGATTAGTCCGGCAGCAGGTCCGTCAACCGGTGGCACGTCGGTCACTATTACAGGGACGGGGTTTGCGACCGGGGCAGTCGTTTACTTCGGCACCACTCCCTCACCATCAGTCTCCGTGACAAGCGCTACAAGTATCACAGCAACCAGTCCCTCGGGCAGCGGAACCGTTGACGTGACGGTTTCTGGAAGCGGCGTCATGAGCGCAACCAACTCAGCCGACATGTTTGCTTTCGCGCCGCCACCAACCGTGTCCGGTGTCTCCCCATTGGCGGGGCCGACCGGAGGCGGCACGGTGGTTACGATCAGCGGCACCAATTTCGCCAGCGGCGCCACCGTGGCCTTCGGAACGGCTACAGCGACCAACGTTGTGGTCAGCTCGTCAACATCGATATCCGCAACCAGCCCCGCCGCGTCGCTCGGTACGGTGGACATCGTCGTCACGCTTCCCGTTGCCGGCTCCTCCACAACCTCGACTGCCGATCAATTCGCATACGAGGCTCCGCCGACCGTTTCGGCGACCAGCCCCAACGCGGGCCCAGTCAGCGGCGGCACGGCAGTGACCATCACGGGTACGAATTTCGTAGCTGGCTCAAGCGTGTCGTTTGGCGGCGTTGCCAGCACGGCCGTAACTGTGACGTCAGCGACCTCAATTACGGCAACAAACCCGCCGATGAGCTCAGCAAGTGTCGTGGACGTCGCGGTAACAACTCCTGGAGGCACCTCGGCGAGTAGCTCGTCCGACCAATTCGCCTATGGCCCCCCGTCGGTTTTGGTCGTCAGTCCGACCTCGGGCACAACCGCGGGCGGCACCCAGGTGAACATAAACGGGACAGGGTTCGTACCCGGAGTCGTCGTCAACTTCGGAAGTACGCAAGCGACAAGCGTCACTGTTTCGTCAAGCACATCACTAACCGCGGTAAGCCCCGCCGCCCCGGCCGGGACCGTTGACATTACGATCGCTGACCCGGCCGGGACGTCCGCTCTAACTTCCAACGATCAATTCACATTCCAGTGAAGAAGTCATTTGAGCGCGAGTAATCCAGTACCGTTGGGTATCGACGATGAAGCTGGCGACCCGGATCGTTCAACTCAGCGTCGGCCTTGGAATGGTCGGGTTCCTGGCGTCTTGCGGCACGCCGGTGACTCAGGATGACCTAGCAAAGCGACCCGAAGCCCACCTCTTCTACCCGGGGTCGCACGCGCTCGAGACCCGTGGACAGAGCGAGCAGTTGACCGAGGGCGGTACCAGGATCGCAGAGGTGATCACGGACTTGTCCGTTTCAGCGAAGATCGATCAAATCTATTCATGGTATTCAAACGAACTCACCGCCAAAGGTTGGACATTGCGCAAAAGTGAACGCGTGAATGGAAGCTTCGATCTTTACACCCGCGGGGATCGCGAGTTGTTCCAGGTCGGTGCTGGCACAGCGCCAGCTACATACACCACTACTTTTTCGATCGTTCCGGCTTCCTGCGCGACGACACCTCCCACGAAGCTGGCCTTCGGAAACTGCTAAAGCGGCCGACAAGATGGCCACGACCGCATTCTTTAAGCCCGCCTTTCCGGCTGGTTTTCTGTAGCCAATTCTGTAGCCAAGCCGTAGGAAATACTTGAGACCATATGAAAGCGTTACGAATACATGGAAAGCGAAAATTTCGAGCTGAATTCAATTGCTGCCTGATTTGTAAACAGCCGGTTAGTTCAGAGTGGCGGTCCTGGGCGGACTCGGGGGCGCAAATACCACCCGTGCTTCTGAAATACCTTTGATATAGCGGCAGGCTAAAGGAACCAGTAAGGCTCTACGCGCTCTCGCTCGCCTGCAAGCCTGCCGCGGCGTAGATCAGGGTCGGTGCGCGAACCAGTGGATGAATGCCGTTGCTAGCAAGATGATGCCAGTGACGCCGATCAGAGCCAGCGCTAGGGCCAAACGATACGTGCCGGCATCGGCGCAAGGCACGAAGTCGCACTTTCCCTGCTGCTGAAGCCATATCAGGTTGAGCACACGCAGGGTGCTCAGACCGCCTATGACGGTAGCGGTGCCACCGACCGCTGCCATCGCCAGGTAGACCGAGCGTGACCACGGTCTCGGGTGTAATCGTGACCACCGTCTCGTGTGTAATTTCATTTACTCAAAGACGGATGGGCACCGGAAAAGGTTCCGCTCGCGACGAAATTTGTCGCGCCACCACCAAGGACGCGCGGAGGGTGATACTGGGGCGAACGTAGCCGAAGACGTTGGTACGGCGGCGTGCGCCGCGATCAGGCGAGATGGCCCCAGCATGGCTGCCGCCGCTGGCGCTCCGACGGCCATGCCGGCGCGGGCGAGGAATCGTCTCCGGTTGATCGACGTGGCATCCGGAAGTCGTGCACTCTTTTTCATCCCCATCTCTTAAAGGGTGAGGCCCGTTGCATCCTCTACTTCCTAAAAGCCGGTTTTCCCGCGCGTTTGGTTACATCGGGTTTTTGTAAGTGCGATCTCCAGGTGACGGCCGGGCCAAACTGGATGAGGTTTTCCCGGGCGCGGATCCATTCCAGGGGACGGCCGATGCCCACCGCGACTTCCACGACCATGACGCATGGTCGGGCCCGGCGCCGCCTCGTCTTCTCCTTCACGTATCACGCCCGTTCCAGTCGTGCCGGCCGAGTCAGGCCGGGGACTCCGGCCGCTCGATGCCAGCAGCCCTGAGCCAGACAGCAATCGCTTGACCGCGAGTGTGGATGTTGTGCCCTTGAAAGTATCGGACAAGGTGCGTGTGGACGGTGTGGCGAGATATACCGAGGACTTTGGCGATTTGTTTGTTGGAACAGCCAGAGGCAATCAGTTCAAGAATCTGCTGTTGCCTGATGCTTCCACGAACGCCGCTTGAGCCTTGCGTTGCGCCTTCCCCCCAGCGAATGCCGTGGCCGTTGCGACACTGCTCGCGCTGCGGATTATCGGACGCAATAACGGCATTGTCAACGGCGTGGACCACCTCCTGCGCAGACGAACTGCCGTTTGTCAACCGGATGGTCGTCGACCGAACAATCGTCGACCCAACAGCCGAATTGGCAGTTATCGATGTTGGCCCTACCGTTCAACGCGGCAGTTTCGCGGATCGAAACGCTGGGAGGTGCAGGAGGTCCCGGGGTAATGAGGAGGCTGCGATTCGGTGACGTAACGCAGCGCCATCGCCGTGTGGACTGTGGGCGCTCACCGAACGACAGCCGGTGGGAGTTAACCGACTTACGAGGAGGTCCCGCGATGTCTCTTATTGGCTCGCTGACTCGACGCGTGCTCATACTGACCATCCCAATCGTTCTATCTGCGGGAACGGCCGCGACGGTGACCACACCAATCCAAGCGGCCGCCGCCAATTGGTCCTGCATCAGCTACGACCGGGCCCGTCTGGGGCCGACGGGTGGTAGTTTCGGGTCGTACTATGGGCTTAAGGCCGAAATCTCTATCGAAGCATCGGGCAGCCCGGGGAACTGCTCGATCAGATATAAGTTCAGCTTCAATCTCTATCCAATAGGCCAAGGTGACACGGATAGTGAAGGTGGCATCGGAGTGGAAGATACCTATTTCCCGAAGGGAGTTTCAGCGGCCATAGAAGCAACGCCGTTGCACCTACGGATATGGAGATGCGGTGGCAACCCAATTTTCGACGAAGACGTTATCAATTACTTCACTAACCCAGAAATCTGGTACGAGACCCAGAGCTATAACTACGGTGGCTGCGGGCCACAATCGGACGATGCCTTTAGCTGGTTTCAGAATCTAGACTATGGCGCTGGCACTACGTATATCAACGAAAACGGCGGGTGAATCGCTAGAATGACTGCCTAAAGTAGGGGTTGTGGGCCGGAGGTTAGTCGCTTTCCGGCCCCAGCCAACTGCATTAAGAAGTCACAAAACTTTGATGGGGTTCCACAGGGAGTGCGGTTCTGGAGGCTTCGGTCACAAATAAAGACTCTCGGCTGGTTCGGCTCACGGTTGCCGGCCGAAGGAATGGTGTGGTGTCCCGCGGGGCTTCGGGCCTCGAGTTTCGTTTGCTCCAAGTGCAATGTGTCAAGGATGCTAATTTGGGTGCCTCCGCGGCCCAATAATGACAGTCCTCACTTCATGCCGTGCAACAACAAGCTCGATGGCGTTAAATGCGGAGGAACATATCAATGGGTATCAGGGCATGCACTGCCCAACTGATGGTGTATGCGGCGGGTAGTCCAATGGAGGGCCTCGACCTGGGGCACCAGCGATCTACAACACCCAACCTCGAGCCTCGCGATCGCCTCGTCGACGCTTGCCGGCGCAGTCGAGCTACTCGGTGACCGCTCCCACTAGTGGATGACTGCCGCTGCCGTTTCCCGCAGCGTCCGTTGGAGTCGTGCCCTGCGCGTCATGAGAAGGAAGACATTGGTCGGTCACCCACATCCAGTTCCTCGGTCCCCCGACGTCCGAATGGCCCTTCCTCATCATCGAACCCGGGCCAGTGCATCGGATCAGTGGGATATCCTACGCTGACGATTGACCGGCCATCGAAAGTCGGCGGCTCAACCTCACGGCGCGGATTAGCGGATTGGTGACCAGACACCTACATCTATATCCGTCGCGCCTCGATTCGGCTAGTTGACCTTGATCAGGAAGGTCACCGAAGGATTGGATCCGATCAGCAGACGGTCGGTTCCGGCCTGCGCCAACCGGAACAGAGCGTCGGCATGAACCACCCGGAAGGCCGGACCGCTAATGGTTCCAGTGCTGTAGCCGATCGCGACCCGCGAGCCGGACAGTGAATCCAACTCAGCGGAGCCGAAGTCGTAGGTTGGGCTCGCGTCCGACGACGACGGCATCCCGGGACGTGAGCGATTCCCGGCCACCATGCCATCGACGGACGTACCACTTACGGTCCATTGAACGTCCATAAAGGACCTGATTTGCGGATGTCCGTGATCGTGTAGGTCGTTCCACTAATGGTTTGCGGGGCCGGCAAGGCTAGGTGTTGTCCAGCGACCGCGGACAGATCGAATGTGAGCGTCCATGGTCCGTTGCTGATCGGCCCCGCATATTCGCCCTTGGTCCCGGCGGAATACCCGGACACGTGGACGAGCGCCCCGCGGCCGTGCAACGTCGGAATGGTCAGGGTCAGCCGATCAGGGCCTGGCTGGGCGACGAGCGGATCGAAGCCGAGGATCAGCTGGCCGGCGCCAGCCTCGCCCACCCAACCGTAGTAGGTATGTCCGAATTGGTCGGTGAGGAGCATTTCGGCTGGGCCGGCGTCACCTCTGCCAAACGGGACAAGATCGCTCGGTGACTTCAGGATCAGGATGGTCCGAATCGTGTCGGCACAGCCGGCAATCAGGTCCAGATCCGTCCTCCGCTCGAGGGCCCCGATCGAGGACGTTCTTACCTTCGGCGTCAGGCCAAGTTCGCCCACCTAAACTTCGAGGCGTGGAAGCGTGGCCACTCATCGGCCGGCGCACGGAGCTCTCTCTATTGACTGCCGCCGTGGTCGCCCGGCGAGGCGCGGTGATCGCCGGTCAGGCTGGAGTGGGCAAGACAACCCTGGCGATGGAGTGCGTAAGGCTAGCCCAGGAGCGGGGGATATCGCTGGCGCGGGCAACCGACCTACGCCTCGCGAAGCCTGCCCTATGGCGCGTTGGCGTCGTTGCTGCCGCCCGACTCGATGGACAAAGATCCTTGGCTTGAGGACCACGGTCAGTTGCTGCGCCGCTACGCTCGGGCCCTAACCGAGACCGCTAACGGGCATCCGTTGCTGATGTTCATCGACGGCGTCCTCAAGCACGACCCCAACCGCTGGGTCGCCGCCGGCAAGCGGGCGCGACTACCCCCTCGCCGGTTTCCCTCGCGCGCGCATCCCCACCACTACCCCCCCGCCCAACAACAGCACCAGACCCATGGGAATGACCATGCCTGTGGTTAGCACGCAGGCGCGGGCCTGGCCGAGAATACCGTTCACAGCGCGTTCCAGACGATCAAGGCGTGCTACCGAGACTGTGGGAGCGTGGATTTGGTGTGGTCAAGCATCTCAAGTTCCGCGTGACGCCCGGTCCCTAGTGAGCCGTGCCAGTCGCACTGAAAACAAAAACCCTGATAGCGACGTGGGTTTTCGCTGGCGTGCCGAATAAAGGTGCGGTGACCGCCACGCTCGGCTAGGGCGTCGATCTCAGGGTAGAAGTCCTGAGTTCGGGGTTCAGCTCTCATCAGAAAAGAGTTTATGCCCGATCGAACGTATGGTTAGAACGCGCCAGGGAATCGGGAGGCTAACTGCGCCTGCAGTACCGCATCGTCCCCGCGACGTGCGCGGAGTCCGATGGCTTCTTTGGGTCACGACTCGCTCGGAATCCGCGGTGATGGCAAGCGGACGAAGCATTCCAAGACCCTTAGCAGTTGAGGCCATTTGTCCCTCTTGCACTCGATCAAAAGCGGAGTAAAACCTGAGCGGGGGGCGCCGAGGATGGAGGATCATGGGACCCGGCGCTCACACAGGAGGCGAAGCACCACTTGAGCAAGAAGCGTCGCGGAACACGGAAACCGTTCACTCCTCGATACTTGCGGCTTGAGGCGAAGCATGTTCGGGAGGGCAAGAATCCGCCCCTGAGCCTCGGCGGCCCTGTTCGGCCTCATGAGACTAAGCGACGGCACGATCCATCTGGAATCGTGGCCACGCCCAGCGAAAAGAAAGTCCAGTACGAATCCCCGATGCTGTCGATCACGGATTCCACGGCGGTCGCAAGTCCACCTGCGGTCTCGGAGAGCGTCTACGCCCGGGTGAACCGTGAGGCGACCACGAAACCCGTCGGCCCCTCGCTTGGTCAGAGAGGCGACGTCCGCATCCCGACGCGTAATGGCCGACGCGTCGCGGGAGTAAAGCTGATAATGTGCAGGCAGATGTTGGCCAGGCACAATATCGCGGTATTTCTGTTAGGGATGATATGCCTTGCAGGATGCTCCGCGCCGGCATCTTCCGCGTCGACTCAGGCTATCGCTTCTCTTTCCTCATCGGCATGGGTCACGGCACCATTGTCGCCAAGCGGAGAAATGCTCTTACAGTCAAGCGGCGCAAGCGACGCGGCCACGAAGTCTTTCACTGTTAAGGGGTCTTGGTATCTAGAACTGAGGTATGACTGCTCAGGTGATGCAGATAGCGTCATTGTGCAAGTCGCGGGAGGGGATTCTCGCTTAGTTGGCGGAATTACCGAAAAGAACGTTCAGGGGATGGATATCCGCTACTACGCAATGACGGGAACGTTTCACATCGAAATTTCCACTAAATGCAAGTGGCAGGTGACGGTCACCGCTTGATCTGGAGGGGCTTCCACTGTGGAAGCTTCGACCGGAGTCCAAGGCTGCTCCAGGCGCGTCCCGTCAATAGCTTCTATCCGATGACGAGACTCAAGAAGGAACCACTCTAGCTCCTGGAGCTGCTTGCTCTCGCTAATTAGCTTCCCCAAAACACGGGCGTAGTCGTTTAATAGCGTTTCTATACCGTAGGGCTCAGCAGCCAAATTTGGGTCCTTCTACCCCTTAACCTAGCGGCAGTCGCGAATGTGTCGAGTCGGTCGGCCCGTGCATTGAGGGTTTAGCCCCATGCGTTGATGGCGTACAGCTTAGGAGGGGCTCGTTGTTCCCCTTTGCAGGCTGAGCAACCATGCCGCTACCAGGCCGGTTCGGTTGTGAATACCGCTAACCGCAAAAAGTCTGTCGAGGTGCGTCCTTACCGTATGCCGCGAAACGCCGAGTCGAGCGGCCACTTGCTTGTCCGAGTAGCCACACGCCACCAGGGTGAGAATGTCCTCCTGTCGGCGCGTCGTATGGTGGACGCCGAGCGGTAGATCGCTTCGAGTAGGCATGACTGTCCCCCCTTGGGATCGGCTCGCCGTTGAAAAGAGCACTACCCGTGATAACCGCCGGAACCCCCGTTTTCCAGCCAGGAGTTTAAGTACAACAAACAGGAAGTGTACGAGCTAAGAGGCCGTTGTCAAGGTCGCTCATCAATCCTTTCCTGTCTTCATGATCCGGCCGCACCAAGGACAGTTCGAACTGTAGGTTATTTTGGGGACCACCCTTGACAAATCTGTTGCGGTGACCATAACTCGCGGGTGCACCGCATGCGACTGTTGGCGCATTTTCCGGCCGCATGCGACTGTAGGCGCATTTGCCTGCGAGTCACCTTGTGTGTCCCTCGAACGACCTACCCACTATTGGGGACTTGTCGCTAATCACCTCGGGAGTTAGGTTGCGAGGGTCGTTGTTGGAACCAAACGATCATGGAGGTGGATTAAATTGCGACGCTCGAGAATCAAGGCCATGCTCACACTGCCGCTTGCCGCGTTATTGCTCGTTTTACTTAACATTGGCGTGTTGGCGGCTAGGTACGATGGCACCGATCCAAATTCAACCGGCTGTGCAAACAACGCGAGTACCATCCACTCGATTAACGTCACGCAGGGGACTTTGCAACTCCGCTTTTCCAACACCTGTTACACGGCGTGGGCCCGTTTCTATTGCCACTCGTCAGGGTATTGCCAAAACTATGAGATCCTCATTGAGCGCAGCGTTTCCTCGCCCGATGGTTCCGCACAGTACTACGATGTCGTGGATTGGCCATATAGCACCCCCGCCGGCGCGTTGATTTATACGCCACAGGTGTATGACGCCGGGAGCGACCAATCAGAGGCTTGTTATAAAGACGACCCGTACGGGAGTTTTCAATGCACCGCGTGGTATTAGTCGCGTCGCATCGAATGCGATGAATCCAAAATGATGTGGAGGGGGACCGCGCTCCCTCCATATCCCTCTCAAATGCTGTCGACCCGATCGTCGTAGCGTATAGCCGTATAGCGGACGGCATTTGGCGGTAGCATCGGACGTTTTACGCGGCCGAACGAGTGAGTGCTTGTCGTCAGCGGTGCCCACATGCAGGCTCCAGGGCGCGTTCAATCAGCGGGTCGGCTGTCTGCTCCTGGCGATCGACCTTGAGAACGGCTACCAGCTGGACTTGGCTCGCGGCCCGATCCCGCGGAGCATGAACTCGTGCACCGAGGATGGCGGATCGGGGCAGGCGAGGCTCCACATTTTTGCTCGGTTTTTTTGACAAAACAGGAGTTTTGTGATAGCCTATACACTCGTTTGTTTAGCATAGCGCGCGCACCCCGGAGGAGAGGCCGGCGCATGAAGTAAGGCCTGGGAGGCGGGACCCGGACACCGGGGAGCCAATCACGTTGCTTTCATCGTCCATCACGGGTGGACTGAGCCAGACAACTGGGACGCCCGCAATCTCATGGAGGAGCCCTTCTTCAATGTCGCCCAGCCGAGCGGCGTTTCTGTCCGAGTTCGAGCGACTTCTTCCCTCGCCAGGCTTGAGGGAGTGGCTTGACATTATCCGACGACAACATCCCTGCTTATCCGGCGTCGGAGACGCGGTTGCCCTCCGTCAGTTTCTCCATACGCGCGACAAGGACCCTCGAAAGCCCGAGATCTGGCGTGCCCTGGTCATCGGGCTGCAGGCCAACCGGACGCCGAACGCGGTCACGTTCGTCGTCGGCCTCTTGGAACCCGGCCTGGGCGCGCTGGTCGATCGTCTCGCCGGAAAGGCTGTCGATTCGGACGATCTCTGGCAAGAAGCGGTCTCCCGTGCTCTCGAGGCACTCGCCAACCCGAGAGTCCCTCATCGCAACGCCGTGCTGTCGGGCTTGCTGAAGGACACGTTCTCCCAACTGCGCTGGTGGTTGGGGGCAGAGCTGGCGCGCTCCAAGTATGAAGTCCCGCTCGGGGACTCCGCGCCCGAACCGGCTTGGGATGAGGTGGTCGATCCCCTTGACGAGGAAGCGCTGCTGGCCGACTGGTGTCGCAGCGCCGGCATCACGCCGCAGGATACCGCCCTGATCCTCGACACCCGGCTCAACGCTGTGCGGCTGCCTTCGCTGTTGCCTCCTGACGAGTACGGGCGGTTGCGCAAGCGGCGACATCGCGCGGAAACGCGCCTGAAACTTTGGCTGAGTCGCCAGCACGTCGCGTAGCAGAAAGAAACTCGCTGTCCCAAAAACGCCGGAAACCTCACTCTTTATGAGTACGTCGACGATTCCCACTCACACACTCGATCTCGGCATTTGATTTCGCTGGTCGTCCCGCTGATCGACTCAGCGCTGAGGCATGGGCGCCGCTCCTGGTTCAAGGCGATCGCGCAGATTTGGCGCGAGGCACGCCTGACTCTGTTTCACCGGCTCGGCGCGGCACCCCCGCCATTACCAGCCTTGTCGCCGCCGGCACAGCAGGGGCTGCTGTTGCTGGCGATGGCGCCGCTGGCTGCACTCGCTCGCGTGGAGGCAACCGGATCGACCCACCAGGTAACGCCCGCTCTGCGGTCGCTTCAGCGGTTCGCTTCAGCCGTACGCATCAAGAGGCGACCGCCTCACTGACCTCCAAAAGGCCGCTTTCGACACCGGGACGGACTCCCTATAAATTCAATCGTCCATTCGTTATTCGCGACCTACCTACCAACGCCAGCCAACGCCTTGCCCAGCAAGAGATATCGAAACTCGTTCGAGCCCTCACCACGCGCGACATCGCAATCCTCATGGCCTTATCGAATTACCGCTACCTCGATCGTGATCAAGTCGAACAGCTCTTCTTCCCCAGTCGACGCGTCTCCCAAAGGCGGATCAAATGGCTCAGGGATCACGGTCTCATCTACCGGTGGCTCATGGTCGAACCACCCGGTTGGACCCGTCTGCACTCGCTCCTCCTGTTGTCACCGAGGGGGGCCCGTGTGCTAGCGGCCAGTCTTGGCCGGGAGCCACGACCGCTAGTTCGTCTAGCCGAGGACTACCGCGATCATTGCTTCAACGTTGGGCACGACCTGGGAGCGAATGCGTTCTTCGTCGCGCTCGTCGTCGCCAGCGGCTCGCTGGCGAATGAGGGCCTGTATCACTGGGTGGGCGAGGAGCGGTGCCGGCGACTGCTCCGCGAGGAAGCGGGCCCTCGGTATGCGCCGGCGCCAGACGGCTGGGGGCGGTACCTGGTCAGAGGCCAACACGTGATCTTCTACCTCGAGTGGGACCGAGGAACGGAATCCGTCGACCGCCTTCTCCGAAAGTCGGCGAACTATATCCGCTACTTCGTGAGGCGAGTAGCCGCCGACTACAGCCATATCCTGTTCGTGTTCCCCTCGGTGACTAAGGAGCTCGCCTACCACAAGGGTCTCGCCAAACAGCTTCCAGGCGACGAGCGCTGCTGCGTCTTCTGGACGACAACGGTGAACCAGCTCGAGGTCTTCAGCCCTCGCGGACCGATCTGGTGGAAGGTGAGTCGCCGACCGCCACGACATGACAACGCAGGCGGCTCGGTAAGTCCAACCGATGAGGTTGATTGGACTGCCGACCGAGTTCCCCTGTATGGCTTGGCCGGTCAGCCCGCGTCCGGTTACTCAGTCAGTAGCTGCATTGGCAAGTCCGATTGGTGGGACCGGAGACCTGCCGGAGGTCAGGTTTGACGCGGAGTGGGCCCTGGCGGGGGGCCAGAGACTGGCCCCCTCGGAGGCCGGAGGACAACTTGACTGAGTTGCGGTCGAGGCGCGTCGCCCAATCCGGATCGCGCCCAGCCGAGTCCCTGCTTCGAGAGCTTCGACCCTTCCGCGAAGGCGAGGAAACCCGCGTACAAGAGTCGCCTCGACTTAGGTCCGCCCGGCCGACCCGCAACGTCAATCCTGTCAACGTCTCGATAACGTCGAGCCGCGAAACCCTTGACAGCCCAGCGCCTTCGGGATTACCTTCGCGACAACCCAGTCGTGAGTCTGGGGGCGGTGACGCGATTCAAGCGTACGCGGAACTTATCTGCGCGTTCTGGGCCGCGCACCGAAGAGCAACAGCCGGCAACCATCCGGAGCACAAAGAGGCGGCTTAGTGGCGAACGCAGCGACCGTCAAGCGGGCAGCGATCTACATCCGCAAATCCCAGGTCTACAAGGGTGTGCGGCACATCTCGCCAGAGATGCAGCGAGACGCCTGCATCCGCTGGTGCGAGGACGACGGTTACGCCTACGAGGTGTTCGCGGACGTCGAGGGACATAGCTCCGGTGGAACGGACAAGCGTCCCGGTTACCAGGAGTTGAAGCGTCGCCTAAAGGAATTCAATGCGGTCGTGATTCATAGCCTCTCTCGGCTATCCCGCAACAAGCGTGATTACTTCTCATTCCTCGAAGATCTTCGGAAGCACAACATCGACTTTGTTTGCATCACCCAGAAGATCGATACGACGACTCCCTACGGCCGTGCCTTCCTGGGCATGGCGGTCGTTTGGTCGGAACTTGAGCGCGAGCTCGACGCGGAGCGAGCGACCCAAACCATTGCCGTCAAACAGAATCGGGGTGAACACTGCGGCACGATCCCACTCGGTTACGACCGCGAGCATGGCGTCCTCAGGCCGGCCGCCGACGCGCGCGAGATCAAGCTGGTTCGTTTGATCTTTGACCTGTACGGCACGGGCCAATATTCGGACGTGTCGCTTGCACGTCACCTCAATGTTGCTGGCTATCGCGGGAAGAACGGTATCGAGATAACGGACAAAGCGATCCGGACGATCCTGAACAACCATGAGCTCTACCTCGGATACATCAAGCGCCACTGGCGCCGACCCGACCGCGAGCTGATCAAGGGGAGTCATCCACCCCTCATTACCGACGCCCAAGTACAAGTCTCGCAGTCGATCCGAAGCAGGAACACGCTTACGAAATTGCGAGAGGGCCGACAGAAGAAAGCCGCGGAGCACCGGACCTATTTGCTCGCTGGCATCGTCCGCTGCGCCTACTGCGGTGGACCGATGTGGGGTGGCGCCACTTCCTCGAATCGGGGTCGCCGCTATCGATGCCGCCACATCGGTGTCGAGCAATGCCCGCAACGCATGGTGACCGCTGAGGTTGTCGAACGGCAGGTCCTCGAGCTTCTCCGATGGTTTGACATCCCGGTCTCGGCCCATGAGGACGTGGCCAAGGCCGTGATCAGCCTCTGTCGCGCCACCGGTGGGGATAACGACTACGTCCAGGCGGAGACGGCGCGCCGGGAGCTTGCCCTCCGCAGGCAGCGCACCTTGGAGATGTACCGGGACGGACTCTGCGACAAAGCGTTCCGAGACAAGTCTCTTGCCGATCTCTCCGAAGAGGAGGGACGGTGGGACTATGCGACCTCAACCCCGGGGATGTCCCCCCTGCAGGCGCTCGAACTGGTTCGTGGCTTCGCCGCCGCTGTTCAGGAGTCGAGCCCCGATGCCCAACGGGAGGTCGTCGAGCGGGTATTCACGCGGATCGCCATCCGAGATGACCAGGTTGTCGACGTGGACATATACCCGGTATATGCTGAGGCTTTCAGGTGGTATTTACGACCCCGAGCGGATTCGAACCGCCGATCTCCTCCGTGACAGGGAGGCATGTTGGACCGCTACACCACGGGGCCGCGGAACCCCAAGTATATATAAGGTTGTCGGGATCTAATCCCTGGTGCTGGGCGCTTCTTTCCCGAGGACAAAACGCTCGATTACCTGGGCCACGCCCGCTTCGTCAACAGTCCCCGTGACGTACTTGGCGAGGCCCTTCAGAGATGCTGGGGCGTTGCCCATGGCGACCCCGAAGCCGGCCCAACGAACCATGTCAGTGTCGTTCGTGTTGTCGCCAATGGCGCAGACGTCGGCCCGGGCGATGCCAAGCCGGTCGGCGACCATTGCGAGGGCACGCGCCTTGGATACGTCCGGGTTGACCACTTCGACAAACCAATCGAGCGAGCGTGTGACGGTTGCGACGTTCCCCAGCCAGGCGGTCAGCTCGGTGATTCGGGCGGGCACGTTTTCGGGGTCAAGGTCGACCAGCACCATCTTGGTCGAGTCCTGGTGCACCCATTCCGAGAGCGGCCCGACGACCTCGTAAGGAACCATGCCGATCCTGGCGTAGAGGTCCGCTTCGGGCCGGGCACGAGCCGTATAGACGCGCTCGTCCACGTAGACGTTGACATGCCAGTCCTTCGACTCGGCGAGTGCGAGCACCCGTTGCTGCATGGGAACCGTGAGTTCGCACCGATACCACACCTCACCGCTGGCAATCTCGCGCACAATGGCCCCCTGGTAGTTGATGATCGGCCCCTTGAGGCCGAGGGGCTCGGCAAACCGAAGCGAGGATTTGAGCATGCGGCCGGTGGCGAGCACCACCGTTACCCCGGCCGCTGACGCGGCCTTGACGGCGGCCACGTCGCGCGGGTTCATGACGAGATCGTGGTTGACCAGCGTGCCATCGAGATCGATGGCCAGGAGGCGGATCGTCACCTAACGGCGGACGGCGAGCGCTTCCGGGTTGACCAGGTTTGGGGGAGTCTGGCCGTCGACCGCCGCGATCAGGTTCTTCGCCGCCGTCTCCGCCATGGCCGCGCGGGCCGTGACCGTGGCGCTGCCCAGGTGGGGCAATAGAACGGCGTTCCAGCAATCGGTGAGACCGGGCTCCGTCTTCGGCTCGTGCTCGTAGACATCGAGCCCTGCGCCTTTGATCCATCCTTCCTTGAGCGCCCGGACCAGGGCTTTCTCGTCCACGATCGGTCCGCGCGCGGCGTTGATCAGATAATGCTCCGGCCCCATCAATTTCAGCTCGCGCTCACTGATCATGTGCCGGGTCTGCTCGTTCAGGTCGGCATGAATCGTCACGTAGTCGGCCTTGCGCAGCAGCTCGTCGAGAGGCACGTATTGGGCGCGCAACTCCGACTCCAGCTCGGGAGTCGCCCGGCGAGCGTCCGAGTAGAGGATTGACATGTTGAAACCGAGGCCGCGTCGCGCCACGGCTTGCCCGATGCGGCCGAAACCGATGATGCCGAGCACCTGGCCGTAAACGTCGCTACCCAGTAAGAGGTCTGCCTTCCAGCCCTTGAATTTTCCCTCTCGAAGGAAGCGGTCGGACTCGACGACTCGACGGGCGACGGAAAGGATGAGAGCGAACGCCAGGTCGGCGGTGGCGTCGGTCAGGACCCCGGGGGTGTTGGTAACCAGGACGCCGCGACGAGTCGCCGATGCGACATCGACGTTGTTGTAGCCGACGGCGTAATTCGCCACCACGCGCAGGTGCGGCGCTGCCGCCATGATCTCGTCGGTGATCGGCACATTTACCATGCCGATGATCCCGACCGGGTCCGCTTCGGCGACATGTTTCTTCAGCACCTCGGCCGGCATGCCCTCCGCCTCCATCATGGTCACCTCGAACCGCGCCTTGAGCATGTCAATGCCGGGCGGGGGCAGCGGCAGGGTGACGAAGACGCGGCTCATCTAGGACGCCGGGTGCGCAGGTCGAGGAGCATGACTTCCATGGCGAGCCGAGGATTCACATTCTGATCGATCAGCAGCTGGGTCCGCTGCGCGGCTGCTAGCGCGGCACGGACGTGGTCAGCCGGAACCCGGGCGATCCACGATTCCAATAAGGACTGCCTGGCCGGGGGCATCGGCCGTAGAAGACCGGCACGCAGGAGCATCGCGTCGCGCAGAAACGCGGTGAAGCCGCGGAGCGCATCCGAGGCGACCCCGCGCATTTCGGCTTGCGGTCCCTGTCCGAAGCGGGCGGCGTAGCTGAGCACGCCATCGGCATCGTCGAATGCCAGCGCCGCCATCTCATCCGCCCAGCGGTCCAGTCGCAATGCCCAATCCCGATCCGTCAGCGCCCGTACGGCCCACCCCGGCCGGCCGTCCGCCAGGCCGGCGAGGGCTTCGGCCTCCGCTTCGTTGTCGTTGCGCGCCCTGATGAACTCCGCGAGAGCGGGCCGGCCGACCGCTGATAAGGCGATCACCTGACAGCGCGAGAGGCAGGTCGAGAGCAGATGATCCGGGTACGCCGTCGTCAGCACCAGCACCGTGTTGGGCGGCGGTTCCTCGAGGGTTTTGAGCAGGCAATTCTGGGCAGCTTCGGTCATCCGCTCGGCGTTTGCCAGGAGCGCGACACGGAGCGGGGCGACGAACGGCTTCAGGCTCAAGAACTGCTGCAATGACTGGTCGTGCGCGGGCGCACCGCGTTCGGGATGAAAGCGGATCTCATCGATGCTGATCGCCTCCGGGCGGTCGTCACACCAGAAGTCAGGATGGACCTCGAGGCGCGAGGGCTGCCCCTCGCCCAGCAGGAGCTCTTCCGCCAGGGCACGGGCTACGGCAGTTTTACCTACCCCTTCCTCGCCGATCAGGCAGTACGCGTGTGCTAGCCGGCCAGCCGCCTGGTGCGCCCGCAAGATCATAATCGCCCGTTGATGACCGGCGATGGCGCCGAATCCGCGCACGACCGTGGTCGTCACTCGACGCGTTCGCGATGCTGGCATTGCCTAGCCACCTTAACAAGTCTTTCCTTGACCCCGGTGATAAGCCACTCCTATGCTGTGTGCGTTTCCGACAGCGAGGCTGTCAAGCTTGGAGATATCGTCGTCCGTCGTCAGTCGCGTCGAAGCTCACGTCACAGCAGCACACTGATGGATGCGGAAGACACCCAGAAGCAGAACAAGATCCGGGAATTGCAGGCAACGGTCGCCAAGGGCCTGAAAGGCATCAACGAATGCCGCTTCCAGACCGATTGCGAGTTTGCCCACGAATGTCCCGGTACCTGCTGAGCTAAAGCCCCCACCCTGACCCTCCCCCGCGCGCGGGGGAGGGATTGCTCGTGCGTCGTCCCCGCGCGCGGAGGAGGCAAATTCGCGTGCACCGCCGTGTGGGTAAATTTGGCATGCTATAATCCATAAAGAATCCTTTATATGGCATCTCCCACCCTGCTCACCAACCCTTCCCTGCGCGAGTTTCGCGCGCATTACCATGCGCTCGCCAGTGTCACGCGCCTGCGCATCCTCCAGTACCTGGCCGGGATCCCGGAGATCACCGTGCTCGAGCTCGCCGACGCGATCGGCATCAGCCAGCCGCGACTGAGCTGGCATTTGCGGATGCTGCGCCGAGGCCAGCTGGTGCGCGCCCGCCGCGTGGGACGCGCCGTCCACTACTCACTCAACCGCGAAGGCCTGAGTGCCTTCCATCGAGAACTGACGACCCTGATCGCGCCCCGACCACGGGTTCGGGCGCTGCAACATGAATGGAGCGAGGTGTAATAAGCGATGGCAAGCAAGAACGGTAACGGTAGTCGACACAACGGAAAGGCGGCGGCGACAACGACCTTGAAGACCACTTCGCGGTCGCGGCGCAAGGTGCGGGTCGCGATCCTGGGCGTAGGCAACTGCGCCTCGTCGCTGGTCCAGGGCGTCGAGTATTACAAGGATGCCAAGCCCGGCGCCTCGATCCCCGGGCTGATGCACGTCGAGCTGGGCGGGTACCACATCCGCGACATCGAGTTCGTCGCCGCCTTCGACATCGACAAGGAGAAAGTCGGCAAGGACCTGGCCGACGCCATCTTCGCCGGTCACAACAACACGGTGAAGTTCTCCGAGGTGCCCCACCTGGGGGTCAAGGTCGAGCGTGGCATGACCCACGATGGGCTTGGTAAGTACCTGTCCGAGATCATCACCAAAGCGCCCGGGCCGACCGCCGACATCGTCGGCATCCTCAAGGCCACCAAGACCGACGTCGTGGTGAACTACCTACCGGTCGGCAGCGAGGAAGCGGTGAAGTGGTACGCGGAGCAGGTGCTCGAGGCCGGTTGTGCTTTCGTCAACTGCATGCCGGTGTTTCTGGCACGCGAAGCGTACTGGCGCGGCCGCTTCGAGAAGCGTGGCATCCCGATCATCGGCGACGACATCAAGTCACAGGTGGGCGCGACCATCGTCCATCGCATCCTGACCCGGCTCTTCGAGGATCGCGGCGTCAAGCTGGAACGGACCTACCAGCTGAACTTTGGCGGCAACACCGACTTCCTCAACATGCTGGAGCGGGAGCGGCTCGTCTCCAAGAAGATCTCAAAGACGAACAGCGTCAAGTCGCAAATGAAGACCGATATCGGCGCCGACAACATCCACATCGGCCCGTCCGATTACGTGCCCTGGCTCGGCGACCGCAAGTGGGCCTACATCCGGCTCGAGGGACGCTCCTTTGGCGACGTCCCGCTCAACGTCGAGCTGAAGCTCGAGGTCTGGGACTCGCCCAACTCGGCGGGGGTGGTGATCGACGCGATCCGCTGCTGCAAGCTGGGACTCGACCGGAAACTGGGCGGGGCGCTCGAGGGGCCTTCGTCATACTTCATGAAGTCGCCGCCGGCGCAGTACACGGATGGAGTGGCGCATCAGTTGACCGAAGCCTTCATCGCCGACACCAGCGTCAACGAGGAAACCCTGACCGAGGTCCAGGCACAGCCGGCGTCCGAAGGGTCCGCCCGCCGCTAATGTTCCTTCCTCGCCTCTTCAGGCTGGGGAACTGGGTCATGCGGGCGCTGCCGCCGCGGGTACGGTACCCGCTGGCGGCGGTCACCGGCCGCTGCGCCTTTTACTTGATGCCTCGGCGCCGCCGGGTTGCCTTCGACAACTTTGCCCAGGTGCTGGGTCTGCCCTGGAACGACCCCCTGGTGAAGCGCACCGCCCATCACGCCTTCGGCAACTACTTCAAGATGTTCGCCGATTTCATGCTGATGGACACGCTGAAGCCCGAGGAGATTCGCCGCATGGTCCGACCCCATGGCGTCGAGCAGATCGATGCGGTCCTCGCGCAAGGCAAGGGTGCCATCGTCGTGACGGCGCACGTCTCCAACTGGGACATCCTGGCCGCCGCAGCGGCGGTCTACGGGTACCCCATCAGCGCCGTGACGAGCGATCTTCCGAGCGGCGGCATCAACGAGCTGATGATCGCGTCGCGCGAGCGCATCGGAATGAAAATGATCCCCCTGGGTCCGGGTAGTCCCCGGCAGATCCTGAAGGCGCTGGCTCGCAACGAACTGGTGGCCCTGGCGAGCGATCTGTACAGTGGTGAACGTGGCGTCCGGGTGCCCTTCTTCAACCGGCCGGCGCTTTTCCCATCGGGGCCGGCGGCCATCGCGTTGAAGACCGGCGCACCAATTCTGCCGGTCTGGTGCCGGCGCCAGACCGACAACGTCTATATCGCAGAGATCGAGGCGCCCATCGAAGTCAGCCGGACCGGCGATACGCCGCGTGACATCCAGGTGACCACCGAGCGGATCGTGCAATTCTTCGAGCGCATCATCCGCCGCGAACCCGACCAGTGGCTCGTCTTCCTTCCCGTCTGGCGTCTCGAGCCAGTTCCGCAACCTCCCGGCTCGCCCATGGAACCGGTGCTCGACCCGTCGTGATCACCTACCTCGGCTTTCGGGTGATCGAAGGGGCGATTGCCCGCCTGCCGCGCCGGCTTGCCTACGCTATCGGAGTCATCGCCAGCACGATCGCCTTTCCGCTACTCGCGCGTCAGCGGAAGGCCCTCGAATCGAATCTGCACCATGTCCTTCCAGAGATGCCGGGCCCCCAGCTTCGCAAGCTGGCCTGGCGCAACTGGCTCAACTACACCAAGGCCTGGATCGACTTCTTCAAGATTCCGCGCATGGACCGCCGGCGACTCGGCCAGCTCTTGACTCCATACGGGTTGGACAATCTCGACGCCGCGATGGCGCGTGGTCTGGGCGTGATCGTGGTGGCGCCGCACATGGGATCGTGGGAGCTGGCCGCTGCCAGCTGGGCGGCGTCGTTCGGCGAGATCGGAGTGATGGTCGAGCAGATCGAACCGCGCCGCCTCTTCGATCACGTCTCGCGCGTCCGCTCGAAAATGAACCTCCGCATCATCCCGCTGAGCCGGACCGGGGCTCGCGACATCATGCGGATGCTGAAAGATCACCGGATGGTGGTGCTCGCCATGGACCGGGACATCCTGAACACCGGCCAGCGATTCAAGTTCTTCGGCCGGCTCGCGTCCTTTCCGACCGGACCGGTCGAGATCGCGCTCAAGACCGGCGCCCCCATCCTGCCGGCCTATTGCATCCGCGACGAGAACGACGCCTACATCGCCATCGGCGACACACCCTTGTTTCTCACCCCAAGTGAAGATCACGCCGCCGACGTCCGAAGTGCCATGGAACAGATCCTGGCGACGTTTGAACGGTATATAAAGAAGTATCCCGACCAGTGGCACGTCCTCGAGCCCATCTGGCCGGAGAAGCCCGTCGTCCCGGTCGTCACCATTCCGTCACCGCCGGCGCAAGCCGCTGTGGGCGATTAAGGAGGAGTTCGTGGGCAAAGCGGATTTCCACATGCATACGTCCCTCAACGACGGGACGGCCACCGTCCGGGAGGTCCTGAACTACGTTCGCGACCGCACCGACCTGGACGTGATCTCCATCACCGACCACGACAGACTCACCGGCAGCTACCAGGCGATGGAGCTGGCCAACGAGTACCAGTTCGAGATCCTGCCCGGCTGCGAGATCACGACGCTGCACGGGCACCTGCTGGGCCTGTTCATCGAGAAGCCGATCCCGATGTGGCGGCCGCTCGATTGGACCATCGCCAAGATCCACGAGCAGGGCGGGCTCGCGATCGCCGTCCACCCGTTTTCCATGCTCACCCGCAGCATCGGCTTCCGCACCTTCGACGGCATCATGAAGAACGCATCCCCCGAGATCTACTTCGACGCGGTCGAGACCTTCAACCCCTCCGTCGCCGGGCGCACCTGCGCCGCCAAGATCGACCGGCTCAACCGGACGAAGTTCCACCTTCCGGAGGTCGGCTGCTCGGACAGCCACCACCTGGAAGGAATCGGCACCGGGTTCACCGTGTTTCCCGGCAAGACCGCGCAGGACATGCGCAAGGCAATCCTTAGCAGCCAGACGAAGGCCTTCGGCGAGTACTGGGATTTCATCACGCATCGGCGGATCGCGCAGCTCAAGTTCCGGCGCATCGGCCGCAACTGGGCTCGCATGGGCCGCTCCGCTGTCCGAGCATTCGCCAGGGGCTGAGAGGCCATGAAGATCGCCCTCGTGTCCGCCTACGACTACGCGCATCCCGGGGGCGTCACCGAGCACGTCCGTCACCTGGCCGCCGGGCTGCGGCGGCGCGGCCACGATGTCACGGTGTTCGCGCCCTGCTCGGACCGTGAACTAGCGGAGCGCGACAGCGACTTCATCCGGGTTGGCCGCCCCTTCCCCATCCCGATGCACGGCTCGGTCGCCCGGATCACCGTCAGCCTGCACCTCACCAACCGGATCAAGCATTACGTCCGAGACAGTGGCTTCGACGTCATCCACTACCACGAGCCGCTGATGCCGGTCCTACCGGTGACGGCCCTGCGCTACTCCAAAACCATCAACGTCGGCACCTTCCACGCGTTCGCCCGCTCCAACGTCGGCTACTACTACGGCAAGCCCCTGCTCAAGCGATACGTGCGCCGGCTGCATATGCGGATCGCCGTTTCGAACCCGGCGCGCGAGTTCGTGCGGCACTATTTCCCGGGCGATTACCGGGTCATTCCCAACGGCATCGACATCAGCCGTTTCCAGAATCAGCCGCCCTACCCGGAGCTGCGCGACGGCATGGTCAACCTGCTCTTCGTCGGTCGGCTCGAGTACCGAAAGGGGCTCGGCTACCTGCTACGCGCGTTTGCCCAGCTGAAACCGCAGTACCCGAAGCTCCGGCTGATCATCGTCGGCGATGGGCCGCTGCGGCGCTGGTATGGCAACTTCCTGGCGCGCAAACAGCTCGACGACGTCGTCATGGCGGGCTACGTGTCGGCGGAAGAGCTGCCTCGTTATTACGCCAGTTGCGACATCTTCTGCAGCCCGGCGACCGGCGACGAGAGCTTCGGCATCGTCCTGCTGGAGGCGATGGCGTCCGGGAAGCCGATCGTCGCCACCAGCATCGACGGCTTCCGCGAAGTTGTCATCCACGGCCGCGAAGGCCTGCTCGTCGAACGCAAGAGCCGCCGGCAGCTCGAGTACGCGCTGCAGACCTTGATCAACAACGCCGCGCTGCGCCAGGAAATGGGGCAGGCTGGGCTTCTCACCGCAGGGCGCTACGACTGGGAACGCGTCATCGACGAGGTCACCGATGTCTACAAGCAAGCAAAAGACCAGGCCCAGCCGGCGCCTTCGGTCCGGCTCGAGCCGAGCCTGAGCCCGCGCTGATGTTTACCCAGAAATTCCAGGCCTGGGTGCGGCGCTGGGCGGAGCGCGGCCTCGGCATCTTGCGCGAATCCCCGATCACGCCCAACATGCTGACGCTGTTCGGCCTGCTGATCACCGGCGTCGGCGCCGCACTGGTTGCCGTCAACCAGCTGCTGATCGGCGGCCTGGTGCTGATGGTCGCCGGCTTCTTCGACATCTTCGACGGGGCACTCGCCCGCGCCTCGGGCAAGGTCTACCGATACGGGGCCTTTCTCGACTCGACCGTCGACCGCTACTCGGAGGGCGTCGTCTACCTCGGCATCCTGATCTATTTCCTCCAGCAGCACGACGGATTCAGGCCCATCCTCGTCTTGATCGCAATGGCCGGATCGTTCCTGGTGAGCTACGTTCGCGCCCGCGCCCAGAGCCTCGGCTTCACCTGCGACGTGGGCATCCTCGCGCGACCGGAACGGGTCGTGATCATCGTCGCCGGCCTGCTGCTCGAATCGATCGGCATCCGGGTCGGATCCTGGTCCCCCCTGACGGTGGCGCTGCTGATCCTGGCGGTCGGCACCAACTTCACCGCCGTGCAGCGCATCTGGGTCGTGTGGCAGCAAAACCGGGCCGAGCTTCGCGCCCTGCGCGGCGAGGATGCGGTCGCCACCAGCCTCGATCATCCGGCGGAGCCCCAGCCGGTTCGGGCGGCGATGCGGCGCTTTTTCGAAAACCTCGGCAAGACCTAGCCGCTCTTACCTAGGTATCATGTGGGCGTGCAGGTCGCGATCTACGCCGACAACGATCCGGGCGGTAAGAAGTTCATTGCCACCCTGAAGCGGCGCCTGAAGAATGAAGAGATCCGCGCCTGGCAGATCCAGAAGTTGGCGCCCTTCACGCTCATCCACGCCGGCGATCGCTACACCAAAATCAAGGTAACGTTCGTCCCGGCCGGTACGCCGAGCTTCACCCGTGCCGCCCGCGCCGGCCTGCTTGGCGCATTCAAGACTCCCGAGCCGACGCTGCTCGCCACCATCTCGGACGGCCCGTCGGCCGATCGCGTCCTCGGCTTCGTGGTCGGCATGCTCACGCGCCACGCCGAGCCGCTGGGCGTGGCCGGCGTTGGCATCCCGTTGACCGGGTCGGCCTCCCGCCGCTAACTCGTCTCGGTTTCGGTCGCGATCCCGCCGCGCAGGCCAAAGAGGTGCTTCTGCCAGGCGAGGTAGATCACGATCGCCACGTTGATCAACAGGATGCTGATGCGGACCGGCGTCTGGCGGTTGATCACTTCGGAGACCTCGAACGGGATCCCGATGCACCCGGCGATCACGGTGAGGTACTCGGCCCATCGCCGCCGGCGTGCCAGTCCGATCGCCTCGGTCAGTTCCAGCATTCCGAAGCACAGCGCGCCGATCCCGATCAGCACCACGGTTCGCGTTGAAAATTGGCCGACGGGGCGAAGCACGGTGCTCAGAATCCGCGGGATCAACCGCCGTTCCGGATTGACATCGAGCTCGGCCACCCACTGGCGGACCAGCGACACCAGGCTGCGGCTTCTGGTCAAGAGGGCCACCCCAAGGATGAACACCAGGCTGCCGCGAATGGCGCGCTCCAGAATGATCAAGCGCACGATCGTGTCGACTGGCTGAGTCTCTCGGCCGAGCTCGCGCTTGACCTTCTCCCAGCGGGTCACTGCGGCAGTGCCTCGAGCAGGCGATCGAGGTCCTCGTCGCTGTTGTAGTAATGGGCCGACGCTCGCAGGAAGTCACTGCGCAGCGAGATGATGACGCCCGCCTCGCGCAAGCGGGTGTGCAATTCCGCCGGCACCATCCGCGGATGACGAAAAGACACGATGCCGGAACGTTCGGATGGCCCCCTGGGTTTCGCGACCAGCTCGTAGCCACGACTGGGCAACTCGTCACGCAGCCGGTCGGCGAGCCGCAGCACGACGGCTTCGACCGCGGGCGCCCCGCAGCGCAGCAGAAGATTGACGGCGGCTCCCATCCCCAGGATGCCCGGATAATTCGGCGCCGCCTCCTCGAAACGACGGGCATCGGGTCTGAACGTAAGGTCGTAGTCGACGTACTCCTGGCTGCGGACGACGCTATCGGGTCCGATGGCGACCGGGTGCAATCGCTCGAGCATGCGCGGCCCGACATAGGCGAAGCCGACCCCCATCGGACCGAGCAACCATTTCTGGGCCCCCACCGCCAGGAAGTCGACAGGTGTGCGCGACAGGTCGAGATGGAGGCCTCCGACCGCCTGGACGGCATCGACCACGAGCAGGACGTCGCGACCTCGGAGCGCGGTAGCGAGGGCACCGAGCTCTGTACGAAAGCCGCTCCAGTACTGGACGGCGCTGATCGCCAGCACGCGCGTGCGCCGATCGCAGAGCCCGACCAACGTCTTGACATCGATCCGGCCGTGTTCGGGCTGGTAGAGACGGAGCTCGACACCCTTTCGCTTGAGTCCCATCCACGGATAGATGTTGGAGGGGAACTCGCGATTGACGCCGACGATATTGTCACCGGCCTCCCAGTCGAGGCCGGCGGCGACCAGGCCCAAACCCGCCGTCGTGTTCTTGGTAAAGGTGATCGATTCCGCACCGACCGATAACAGCTCGGCGATCCGGGTGCGGACCTGGCTGCGCAGCCGTTCCCAGTGCGCCAGGTCGAACGGCTCCTCGGTCATGCGGGCGAGGTAGACCTCCATCGTGGAACGCACCGGCGTCGCCAGCGGCGCATTCGCCGCGTGATCGAGGTAGGCATACCGCGTGGCGATCGGATACAGCGCTCGCATCTCCTGCGGCGTGAGCGGCATACGTTGGGCACACTACACTAGGCAATGTTGGGCGAGGTAGCCACCATTGACTTCGCGGACTTCGAGCGCGTCGACATGCGGGTCGGCCGTGTCCTCGAAGCCGAACCTTTTCCCGAAGCCCGAAAGCCCGCCTACAAGCTGCGCATCGATTTCGGACCGCTGGGCATCCGCCGCTCGAGCGCGCAACTGACGGTTCATTACCGCCCGGACGAGCTGCGCGGGCGGCTGGTGATCGCGGTGCTCAACTTTCCACCACGACAAATCGGCCCGGTCCGGTCGGAGGTGCTGGTCCTGGGCGTCCCCGATCCCGACGGCGCCGTCGTGCTGCTCGAGCCAAGCGTCGAGGTGCCACTGGGAGGTCGGGTCTTTTGACCTCGACGCGAAACGCGCCCTATCTCGTCAGCGACTGGCACGACCCCGAAACCGGCGCCCGCGGATGGTTCGTCATCGACCGCCTGGTCGGCGGCATGTGCTCGGGCGGCATTCGCATGCGGTCCGGCGTCACCGTCGACGAGGTCACGGACCTGGCCCGCACCATGTCGCACAAGATGGCCGTCCTCGACATCCCCTACGGGGGCGCGAAATCAGGGATCGACTTCGATTCATCCTCGCCGCAGGCGCCGGCGGTGCTGCGCGGTTTTATCGAGGCGATCCGCCCCTTCATCGCCGAGCGCTATGCGACCGGGGCCGACCTCGGCACTCGCGAGGACGACATCATCGCCGCCTGCCAGCTGGTGGGCCTGATCCATCCGCTGCAGGCGGGCTTCAAGACGGAGGGCGGCGCCGGCCTCAACCGGGTTCGGCAGGCACTCGCCCTGACCAGCGAGGGGATCCCCATCACCGAGTTGATCGCCGGCTATGGCGTGGCGGAATGCACGGTTGAAGCCGCCGGCGTCCTTGGCCTGCCGTTGCGCGGTGCCACCGTCGCCTTGCAGGGGTTCGGCAATGTCGGTGGTGCGGCGGCGCGCTACCTCGATCGGGAGGGCGTCCGGCTGGTGGCGGTGGCGGACATCGAGGGCGCGATCGTCGACGAGAACGGGCTCGATATTCCACACCTCCTCTCCATTCGTGATCGCTACGGCCGCATCGATCGATCCCGCCTGCCGGCGCGCGCCCGACTGGAACCGGAGCCGGCGTGGCTGGAACAATCGGTGGACATCCTGATCCCCGCCGCCATCGGCCATGCCATCCGTGCCGATAACCAGGCGAGCATCCGCTGCGGCCTGCTGGTCGAGGCGGCGAACAACCCGCTGACTCGCGACGCGGAGACGGAACTCGAGCGACGCGGCACGACCATCCTGCCGGACTTCGTCGCCAACGCGGCGGCCGCCTTTCTCTTCTGCGGCCTGTTGGAAAAACGGCTCGAGCCCACCCTCGACTCCATCTTCGGCGTCACCAGCCGGCAGCTCCGAACCACCACGCGAGAGCTGCTCGAACGAGCCCGCCGCGAACGAGTCTCGAACCGTCGCGCCGCCGAGGAGATCGCCGAGCACCGTTTGCGCGAGCGTCGGTCCTAGAAACCGCTTTCGTGGCGGCGCATCATGCAGTCGTCCATGACGACGTCGAGGCCGGCCGCCCTGGCACGCTCGGCCGCGGCTACATCGATGACGCCATCCTGGAGCCAGACCGCTGCAGCCCCGATGGCGATGGCTTCGTCGACGACGGCACCCGCGAACTCGGAGCGGCGAAACACCTCGACGACGTCCACCGGTCCCGGCAACTCGGATAGCGTGGCATAGGCTCGCTCCCCGAGAACCTCCGAGACATTGGGGTTGACCGGGATGATGCGGTAGCCGGCGCGCTGCAGATAGCGCGCGACGCCGTAACTCGGCCGGCGCGGGTTGGTACTCAGGCCTACAACCGCGATCGTTCGGGCCGATCTCAGGATCTTGTCAGCAGGATCCGCTAGCGGTTCACGCACTCCCCAAATCTACAATGGCCCGGTGACACCATCGACCCGCCTATCTCCAATTCCTGCTGAAATCGTCGACGCCTTTCGCGTTGTGGCGCCCGCCATCGAGGCCTTTGCCCAGGAGCAGGGCCTGCTGATCGAGCGATACCGTCGAGGCAAGCCCGCCTGGGAGCTGCGCTTCGCCCGGCGGCTCGGCGGTGAGGCGACGATCGCGATCAGCTATCGGGAGCGGACCGGCCACGTGCTCGACGTCAGTGCCATCTGGTGGCTCGATGACCCGGCGGCGCAGACGCGACGTTTACGGTCGGAGAAGATCGCGGTCTACGACCGCCGAGCGGTACCGGCGGCACTGGCCCAGCAGCTGAAGAATGCGCTCACCATCGTGGATCGATGGACCCTGGAGGACCTGGGTCCGCCACACGGCCCCTTCAGGCCGGCGCCGCAAGAGCCGGCCGGCCACCAGCTACGGCAGCGATGAGTGAGGACCGCGGACCTCAGTCGGCCGAGGATGAGCTGCGGCTGGCGTTCGGTCGAGCCATCGGATTTACGGTCGCTGCGATCGCGCTGCTCGTGGGCGGCGCCGTCGTCGTGATCCTGCTGGCGGCGATTTTCTTGCGCTTCACCTTCGGCGGCTAGCGAAGCCGTCGGGCCACCGTCGCCGGCGGCGGGTCCATCACCGCGGGATGAAGGATGCCGGCGAGGATCTCGACGCTGTCCACCAGCCGCGGACCCGGCCGGCTGAAGTAGGCGTTGCCGTCGACCACCCAGGTTTGGTCCGCGACTGCGCCGAATCGGCTGAGCGCGGTCTCGGCCTCGGCCAGGCTGCGCTCGAGGGAGAGCCCGCAGGCTGAAACCACCAGGACCTCCGGACGCGATTCGATCACGGCCTTCCACTCGATCGGGTGCGCTGGTCGACCTGGGATCCCGAGTAGGTCGCGGCCGCCCGCCATCTGGACCAGCCCCGGTGTCCAGTGGCCGGCGTTGAACGGCGGATCGATCCACTCCAGGATCACAACTGGGCGCACAGGCTGGTTGCGGACGCGCTCGCGCACCTGGCGAATTCGGTCTTCGAGCGCGGCAACCACCAGCTCCGCCTCCGCTTGACGGTCCGCCAGGCGGCCCACCAGCCGGACGTGCTCGAAGACATCGGCGAGCTGTTGCGGCTCGAGCGAGACCAGCTGCATCGGGGTCGAGCTGCGCCGGGCAGCCTGCTCGACCACGGGATAAGAAACGGCACACACCTCGCAGAGCTCCTGGGTGAGGATGACATCGGGGTTAAGCGTTGCGAGGCGGTCGGCATCGAGCGTGTAGATACTGCTTCCCTGGTGGACCAGCTCGCGGATGTGCCGGTCGATCTGCCCACTGCTGCCGTTCCCATCGAGCACGCTGCGGGTGACGACGGGCTTGGTCCTGACCGACTCCGGGTAATCGCACTCGTGGGTCACGGCCACCAGGCTCTCCCCGAGTCCCAACGCACAGACGATCTCGGTCGCGCTGGGTAAGAGCGACGCGATCCTCACCGTCAGGCGCCCGGAACGAACGGGTTGAGCAGTTTCTCCTCCTCGATCGTGGTGGCCGGCCCGTGACCCGGGTAGACGACGGTCTTTGGCGGTAAGGCGTAGAGCACGTTTTGGATCGAGAAGACGATCTTGCGCGTATCACCACCCGGAAGATCGGTCCGCCCGATGCCGCGCTGGAACAGTGTGTCCCCGGCAAAGCAGTCGAGGCCGAAGAGAAAGCAGACCGATCCCTGCGTATGCCCGGGCGTGTGGAGCACACGCAGGCTGAGGTCCTGGAAGGCCATCGTCATCCCGTGGGTCAGCCTGGTGTCGATCGAGAATGCCGCAAAGCCCCGTGGCACGAACGGGTACTGGGCAATGGTCTCCCAGTCGAGGATGGCGAGGTCATCGGGATGCATCGCGATCGGGGCGCCGGTGTGCTCGCGCAGCAACGGGACGCCGGCGACGTGATCGATATGGCCATGCGTCACGAGGATGGACTCGATGGTCAGCCCTTCCGACTCGATGTGCTGCCGCACCCGGTCCAGCTGCAGTCCGGGATCGACGGCGAGTGCCGCCACCGTGTCGCGTCGACGGATCACGTAGCAGTTCTCTCCGAACACGTCATCCGCGAAGACGGAGACTTCGAGCTTTTCGCGCAACGCCTCGGCGGGCGTCATTCGATGCCGATCTCGTACGAGGCGGACGTCAGGATCTCGGGCGCGGTCTCGGTGATCAACACCATTTCCTCGAGGCGCACACCACCCCAGCCCGGGATGTAGATGCCGGGCTCGTTGGTGATGACCATGCCGGCCCGCAGCGCGGTGTGGTCGGTGGGCGACAGGAATGGCCGCTCGTGCACTTGTAACCCGATCCCGTGACCCAGGCCATGGCCGAAGGCGTGTTCCTCGCCGGCGAGCGCCTCGCGCGCTCGCCGGTCGACTTCGTCGGCGGTCACTCCCGGTTTCATCAGCGCGATCGATGCCAGCTGCGCCTGGCGCACCGCCTCGATCACCCGGCCCTGCTCGGGGGTCGGCTCACCAATCACGATCGTTCGGGTGGTGTCGCTGTGGTAGCCGGCGGCGATCGCCCCGAAGTCGACTACCACCATGTCCCCACGCAACAGGACCCGATCGGACGCGCGGCCGTGCGGCAGGGCACCTCGCTCCCCGGCCGCCACGATGGTTTCGAAGGCGGGGCCGTCGGCTCCGAGCTCGCGGAAGGTCTGCTCAAGCAGGAAGGCGACATCGCGCTCGCGGAGTCCTGGCCGGATGGCGGACCGGACCCGATCGAAGGCCCGACCGGCGATCGAGGCCACCGCGCGCAGCAGCTCGACCTCCTCGGCCTCCTTTACGATTCGCAGCTCCTCGACCACGCCCGCCGTGGCCACCAGGGTGGGCTGCGGTGGCAAGGCGGCCAACAGGCGCTGGTGTTGATCGAACGTGAGGTGAAAGGACTCGAACCCGACCCGCCGCAGCCCGAGGGCTTTGAGCCGCTCGGCGATCAGTGCCCACAGGCCGTGCGAGGGCCCCGAGGGCATCAGTCGGAATGCCGGTGCCTCAGCTTCCATCTGGAGCCAGTAGCGGCTGTCTCCCAGGATTTCGGCGGCGTCCTGGCCAATGATCAAGTAACCGGGGCTGCCGGTGAAACCGGAGAGATAGCGGATATTCTCAGGTGCGGTCACGACCAGGGCGTCGAGCTCGAGATCGAGCAGCCGCTGGCGCAGTGCCGCCACGCGACGCATCGATTGTTCAGCGCGCATTCCGGTTCATGATACGGACGCCTGGGACGAAAGCCCGCTTATCCGATGCCCTCAGGTCGGCTGGATCCCATCGAGCTGAGGGGTTCCGTGGCCAGCTCGGCAAGCTCGCCGAGCATGTCGATGGACCCCAACACCGGATCCGCGCGATAGACGGCAATTGCCCCCCAGATGGTGCCCCGCTGGGCCATCGGCGTGGCGGCAACTGCGCCGGCCGGCGGATCCGCCCCCTGGAGCAGGTGACGGGTCCAACGGCTGCGCTGAAGGTCCTCGATGGCGGCGGGTTTCTCCGAGTGGAGGGTCCATTCGAGGAGGGCTTCGAGCACCGGTGCAAGCTCCGCCAGCCGGTCCGGCCGACCGGCCAGGGTGAACGCGTCTTTTTGCCACCGCCCCTCGGCATCCCAGAAGACGACCATGCCGCCGGCGGCGGCGAGCGCCTGCAGCGCCCGTCCCAACAGCAGGTTGGCCGCCATCTCGCGGACGTGGGTCGTCTGAACCGTCAACGCTCCCTCCCTGCGCCAACACTAGCGCGGCGCGGCCGACGGGTCCACTCCAGCAGCAGGGCGAGCAGGAAAAGCGAGACCCCGAGGCGTATGGCCGCATCGGCGAGGTTGAAGTCGGCTGGCCAATACCGTACCTCGACGAAGTCGGTCACGCTACCCAGCCGGACTCGGTCGACCAGGTTGCCGATCGCCCCGCCGGCTATTGCGCCGAGCGCCGCGATCCCGAGCACGCCGCCAATGTTGCCGCGCAGCGCGAGCGCCGCGATCGCGACCACGATGATCAGCGCCAGCGCCGCGAACAGCTCATTGTGGCCGCTCCCCAGCCCCAGGGTGGCGCCCGAGTTGCTGGCGAGCTGGAACCAGAGCCATCCGGGGATGACGGCAACCTTGTGTCCCGGTGTCAATCCGCCGCGGGCCCAGGCCTTGCTCGCCTGGTCGAGGACCAGCACCAGGAGCGCGATCGCGGCGACGCTCAGGAAGGCTCGAAGGCGCGGCATCCCGGCCATGGTACCGGGGGCGTATCGAGGCGGTAGCGGTTAGTGCTTCGGCGTCGGGTGGGGGGTGGCGCTCGGGCCGGGCCCTTTGCCATTGCCGATACTGGTGGGCGCGGCGCTCGGCTTGGCCCCACCGTTGGGCGAGGCCGGCTTGTTCGCAGTCTGCAGGGCCTGCGCGGCACGGTCGCGCGCCTGCGTGATCGCGGACAAGACCGCCGCGTTCGTCACCTGGCCCTGGAGACCGGCGAGCTGCTGGTCATGGGTGGCGATCGCCTGGACCAGGCGACCCTGCAGGCTCGCCGCCAGCGTCGGGTCGCTCTGCGTCTCCGCCTGGACCACGAGCGCGGCATCGTTGAGCTGCTCGTTAAGGCTACTCAGCGCCTGATCGGCAAGATCGACGCGATGACGCGCGATCATGGCCTCCGCCTCGGTGAGGCGGGTCCTGGCGAGGTCGAGATGGAAGGCGAGTTTGTCCGAGGGGCTGAAGGCGAGGGCACCGCGCACGTTCTCCACGACGCCCTTCAGCGGGTAAAGCGCCGAGTCCGGGAGGCTGTCGGCCGACGCGGCGACGGCGCCGGCCACCAGAAGCACCGCGGCGGCCACGGCCGCGAGCACGAGCCGGCGGACCGGATGCGTACGTTTGCGGGCGGTCGCCGATTGCTCGACCGCGGCGAGCACCAGGTTCCAACCGCGAATCTTGGCGCCGGGCGATGGCATCACCGGGTCGACCGAGCGCAGCCGCTCGGCCAGTCGTTCCAGCCGCTCCATTTCAGATGTCAATTGGTTGTCCTCCCGTGCAGGGCGCGCTCGAGCGAGCCCAGCGCCCGGTGCTGCAGTGCCTGCACCGCTCCCACCGATTTGCCCATGATCTGGGCCGCCTGCGCGGCCGTCAGGTCCTGGAAGAACCGGAGGATCAGCACCTGCTGCTGCTCGTCGGTCAAGTCCCGAAGCGCTTCGTGCAGGTCCTCGTTGGACAGCTGCTCGACGGCAAGCTCGGACGGGTCCGCGGACACGGGCATGGTCGCGGACTCCAGCGAGACCAGCACGGCCTTGCCCTGGCGGCGGTAATGGTCGATGGTCGCGTTGTGCGCGATCCGGTAGACCCAGGAGGAGAAGGCAACGCCCTGGTCCTGGAAGAGATCCAGACGGGTGAGGCTGCGGGTCATGGTATCGATGGCGAGATCCTCCGCGTCCTCCGCCCTTCCGAGGCGAGCGTAGACATAGTTGTAGATACGGTCGAAATAGCGTTCGAAGAGGATTCGAGCCGCGTCCTGATCGCCTCGGCGAACCCGCTCGATGAGAGGGCGGTCGTCGTCGGACGCCGCCTTACCGAGTGGCTGCACAGGGTGACATTATGGGGGCTCTCAAAGACAGGCGCGGACATATTCAGCTTCTAATACGTACGATCGGGGTCCGAGCGTATGTTGCCCTGAACGTGACGTTGCACGGCCGCGGCAACTCGTTGCGATATTGTCACCGGCGGGGCCAGATCAGACGACCACGATCGAGCCCGCGTCCCCCTGCGTCAGCTGGCCGACGGCGACGCCCGTGACCCCTTTCGCCGTGAGGACACGGAGCAGGCGTTCTACCTCGGGCTCGGGGACAGCCAGGAGCAGCCCGCCGGAGGTCTGGGCATCGCACAGCAGGATCTGCCTGGCCGGCGGCAGGTTCGCCGGCCAGCGCACGCGCGAAGCCAGAAAGCGCTCGTTCGATCGGGTGCCGCTCGGGACCTCCCCCGCATCGGCGAGCATCTCGGCTCCCGGAAGCAATGGCACCGTCGCCGCCTCGATGCGCGCCGCGACCCCCGAGGCGCGCGCCATGGAATGGAGGTGCCCGAGCAGCCCGAAGCCGGTGACGTCGGTCGCGGCATGCACCTCGACCGTCGCCATCGCGTCGGCGGCGTCGCGGTTGAGCCGGAGCATGCCCTCGATGGCGGCCGCGGCCGATTCCGGCGGCGCCACCTGATGCTTGATGGCGGTGGTGATGACGCCGGTGCCGAGCGGCTTGGTCAGCACCAGCCGGTCGCCCGGCCGGCCGCCCCGATTGCGGCGCACCCGGTCGGGGTGAACGGTGCCGGTGACGGCGAGCCCGTATTTCGGCTCGTGATCGTCGATGCTGTGGCCGCCCAGGATATCGATGCCCGCCTCGCGAACTTTGTCGAGGCCGCCGCGAAGGATGTCGGCGAGCAGCGCCGGCCCCAGCTCTTTGATCGGAAAAGCGACCAGGTTGATCGCCAGCAACGGCTGCGCACCCATGGCGTAGATGTCGCTCAGCGCGTTGGCGGCGGCGATCGCTCCGAAGGTGTAGGCGTCGTCGACGATGGGCGTGAAGAAGTCGGTGGTCACGACCAGGGCAAGGTCGGGACGGAGCCGGTAGACGGCGGCATCATCGCCGGTCTCCTGCCCGACCAGGACGTCGGGGTTGTCGAGCCGATTGGGCAAGTGGCTCAAGACCTGAGCCAGGTCCTCAGGACCGATCTTGCAGGCTCAACCCGCTCCGTGCGACCAACTGGTCAGTCGCACTTTCTCCACGGCGCTCATGATTTGCACTGTACTCGACATTTGTTACCGTCACGTCAGTGGAGGTCACCTTCCTCGGGACGGGTTCGGCCTTCTCCCCGCACGCGTACAACGCCAGCATCTTGCTCGACCGGACCATCCTGCTGGATGCCGGCGCCCCGCTCACCGTGCACCTGCCAAAGGCCGGCGTCTCGCTCGATGAGCCAAAGGCGGTGCTGCTGAGCCATTTTCATGCCGACCATACCTTCGGGCTCGCCTGGCTGATCCTGGGCCGCGTGCTGCTCCACAACCCATCATCGCCACTCACCGTTTTCGGCCCCGTCGGGACGACCGCGTACCTTCAGCAATTGCTCGATCTTGCCTGGGGCGAGAAGATGCGCCGTATGAGCTGGGAGCGGCTGCAGCTCACCGTTCATGAACTCGCCGGCGGGGACGCCTTCGAGGTGGATGGTAGCCGCGCCCGTGCGTTTCGCATGCAGCACGTCGATGAGCTCAATTGCCTGGGCTTCACGATCGAGCGCGGCAGCGTGCGCCTCGGCTACACGGGGGACGCCGAAATGTCAGCGGAGCTGGAGGCGCTGGTGACGGCCTCCGATCACGTGATCGCCGAGATGACCTACCCCGACGACGAGGGTGGCGAGCTCCATCTTGGACGCAAGGAAGTGGAGGGCCTGATGGAACGGCACCCGTCGACCCGTTTCATCATCACCCACCTGAGCAGCGACGCGTCGGTCAGCGGCGCCGTGATGGCTCGGGACTTTCTGACGCTACGCCTTCCTCTGCGCTGACCACCCGGCCGCGACGCAGCGCGTCGCGCCAAGCGCCGACCACCAGGCCGGTGTAACTGTCGCGGACGCGGTGCCACGCGCGGCGTGCGTCAGCGAGCTCATCCGCTGATAGCCCCTCGCGACGGAAGCTGGCCCGGGTGTAGAGGCTGGCAAGGCGCCGCACGTCTTCGTCCAGCGGTGGCACGTAGGTCGCCAGCCGAGCAGCGAATTCCTGTGGAGTATCGCCCCGGTGGCGTGGGACGCTGAGCCGGTCGCCCAGGAAAAGCAGGCGACGCCAGATGCGAGGGATGTCCTTGACCGCCAGCAGCCAGCGCGCCGCCAGCAGAATGCCAATGATCAGGAGAAGAAGGACCGCGGCGCCACCGAGCAACGCCTGGCGCCAGATATTGGGGAAGGCGCCGTTCGATGTCGATCCACTCGCGTCCACCGGCGGTTCCGTGGGGAGCGCTCGGGGATGGGCGGTTGCCACGGCTGACGGCGTGCTCGGGGCATTGAGCAAGGCACGGGTCAACGGCCGGGTGATCGGCGTATTGACGTTATCGGGGGTCGGCTCGAACGGGATCCAACCGTAGCCAGGAAAGAAAACCTCAACCCAACTGTGGGCGTCGACGGAGTCGACGATGTACTGGTGGGTCCTGTCATCGAGGACCCCCTGGCTGTAGCCGCTCATCTGCCGACTGGGGATCCCGAGCGTGCGCAGCATAACGTTCATGGCGGTCGAGAAGTCCTGGCAGAAGCCCTTCTTGCTGGTGAAGAGGAAGTAGTCGAGCGGCCGCACGCCGGTCGGCGCCGGCGGCGTGAGCAAGGTATAGGTGAAGCGCCCCTTTTCCTGGAACCACGATTCGATCGCTTTGGCCTGGTCGTAGGGGGTAGTCGCCTTCGCCGCTTGCACGATCGATAGGGCCAGGGCGGCGATCTCCGCGTCGCGAGTCGTCGAGTATCCTTTGGCGATCGCACCGCCGGCATACAGGCTGATGTAGGGGGCGATCCAGGCCGGATAGTTCGTGCCGGCGCTCTGGAGCTCGTCTACCGCCGCGTTCGGAACCGCTTCCGTGACGCTGAAGGTATATGGAGCGCGCATCTGCTTGGCGAATTTGGCGCTGTCGATGGTGTCGAAGGTGCTCGGGTTGACGTTGTCGCCGGTGACATTGACCAGCGCGGGAACGCGGCCTGGAAGCCCTGCTTCCGAGGTCATGATCCCGCGAACGTTGCTGGGTTGATTGACGGAAATCATCTCGCCGCTACTGAAGACGGTATTGAGCGTCTGCTCCGGCGGAACAACCACCTGGAAGGTGTCGTGCTGGATCTGGATGCGTTGGGGATCCGACGGCAGGTCATCCCGGGGGATCGGTGTCCCGGCGGCAACCAGCGGTTGCTGGCGCACCGGGACCTCCGGGGTGCTGGGAAGCGGGTACCACTGGATCCCATCCCAGCCGGCCAGCGCAATGCCACGCCAGTACGGGTAGTAGATTGGGGTGTCGCCGGTGATCCGCATCACGGTTTGCGGTTTCGCTTTCAACTGCGTCCCCGGCCGAACCGTTTCGCTGTAGCCGATCGTTCCGACGCCCCCTCCCGGACCCGACCCGCTTCCGATGCCGAAGGGATGAAACGGATCGGCGTGCATCACACCGGGGATGAGCGCGCCGCTGATGTCGCTGCTGCTGAGCGGCGGCACGATGAGGAAGGCGATGGCAAGAATGCCCACGGTCGCTTCGACGCCAACCTCGCCGAAAGTCCAGCCGGTATCGGCGGCGTGGGGCAGGCGTCGCGACCTCCAGCCTTCCTTCAGGGCGACGAAATTGAGCCGAAGCAGCACCGAGGCCGCGGCTGCCAGCCAGACGACGACGAAGAAGCCCAAGCCAGGGCTGGTGTCATTGATGATCTCGACGGCCAGGATGGTGCCAGTCGGCAGCAGGGCGACCAGCCCGTTGTGACGGCGGAAGATCCACCAACTGGTCCACACCCCGGCGACGGCGAACATCAAGATCAGACCCATCAACAACAGAAGGTTGGTTTGCGCAGGCAGGTCGAGCGACCACTTGACCAGTGCCGGGACCGACAGCCCGGCAGAGTTCAGCGGCGAGGGCGTGAACAGCGCGAGCGACACCAGTGCCGCCACCACCGAGGCGATGGCGTAGGCGAAGCGACGCAGGCCGGCACAGATGAAGAACCAGCCGAGTACGCCCGTTAGCGCCAGCGCCGGAACCAGCCGGCCGTTGGTATCGAAGCCGGGCACCCACGCCGACCGCTCGACCGCGGCGGCGACGGCCCAACCCATCAGCAGCGAGAGCGCGAGCAGCAGCCAGGTGTCGCGGACAGTGAGCGTCAGCACCACCCGGGCCGCCCGAGTGACCCGCAGCGTGGCACGGCCATCTTCGTAGTGCGCCCGAACCAGGCCCGCTGCCCAGGCGGCGCCGAGGAGCGCCACGACGAGGAGGGTGATGGTGGCGGGATTAACTTGCGGCACGCCGTCGCTCCCCGGTGGTGTCGAGGTCATCGGCGCCGCGGACGATCCACCAGTTCAACGCCTGGCGCCAGCGGCCGGCGCTCGCCAGCGCCGGCTGCGTCCCGCCGAAGCCGCGCGGATCGAGATAGACGATCAGGCTTCGCTGGCCCCGCACGCCCAGGTCCAGCAGCGCCGCCGGCCAACGCTCGTCTGCCGAGGGGGTGATCACGATCAGGCCCCCGCGATGCCGCCACTGGTGCCGCTGCGAGGTCAATAAGGTGGCGAGCGGCACCGTGCCGTCCGCCTGGGCGAGCGTGAAGTGTTCGAAGAGCTTGTTGCGCTGCTGGTCGCCGCGCGCAGCCTCGATCACGCTGAGACGGCTGTCATTGCTCACCAGCCCGATGGCGCCGCCGCGCCGCAGTCCGGCGTCGGTGATCGACGCGGCCAGGCTCATCGCATACTCGAGCGTGGACTCGGGCGCCTCCCCGGCATGGACCGAGGCTTCCAGGTCGAGGACGATCCAGGCATCTCCTCCTTCGCGTGTCTCGAAGCTGCGACTCATCAACCGGCCGAGGCGAGCGGACGACGCCCAATGGATGCGCTTGACGCTGTCGGTCGGGACGTACTCGCGAATGGTGGTGGCATTCGGCGGGATATCGAGCACGCGACCACGCAGCTGCTCGTTGCCGGCGGTGCTGGGAGCCAGCGCATCGAGCGCGCCGACCGGGCGCACCACGGGATAGACCACCACCGACCGGCTGCCGGCGACGCGCAGGGTCCGTGAGAAAAGCCCGAAGGGATCGCCGTAGCGCAATTCGATCGGGCCAAAGGTAAAGAGACCCCGTTGTTTGAATTGACCCCGCGAGGTCCAGCGGCGCGTTCGCCGCCCCTTGAGGCTGAAGACCCGCCCCGGGTTGTACCCGGGCAGGTTGGAGAAGTCCGTCAGTTCGATGAGGGGCACGGGGATCCAGGACCGGTTTTCGATCGTGAAGTGCTCTTCGAATCGGTCACCAACCTGGTACTGCCCCTCGGGGCTGGTCCGTTCCACCAGCAGGTTATCGGCGGCCAGCCGGCTCCAGAGGTAGCTCACGAGAAACAGAAGGATCAGGGCATAGAGCAGGCTGTAGGCGAGCCGGATCCCGGTGATGTACGCGAAGAAGAAGAGGAGCGCCAGCGCCGTCACCAGGGGAAGACGCGGCAGCCGCATCGCTCGCCCGGCTAGCCCGCCACCCGGCGCCCAAAGCGCGAGACCACGCTCGGCGGCGGTACCGGCTCCGTCTCCAGGATCTGGGCCAGCACTTTCGCCGCCGTCAGGCCCCGCAGCTCGGCGTTGGCTTTGAGGATCAGACGGTGGGCGAGCACCGGTTGCACCAGCGCCTTCACGTCATCCGGGGTGACGAAGTCACGACCCTCCAGCGCGGCCCGCGCCTGCGCCCCGCGGAAGAGGCCAAGCGACCCGCGCGAGCTGGCGCCCAGGCCGATGTCGGCGTGCGACCGGGTCCGATGCGTCACGCGCGCGATGTACTCCTTCAGCTGGTCGTCGACGTAGATCTCCTGGACGGCGCTCTGTCCGGCGAGCACCTCGTCCGCCGATGCCACCGCCGCCAACTGCTCGATCGGCGAGCCCCGCTGGAAGCGATCGAGCACCTGCACCTCGTGCGCCACATCGAGATAGCCGAGGTTGACGCGCATCAAGAAGCGATCGACCTGCGCCTCGGGGAGCGGGAAGGTGCCGGCAAACTCGACCGGGTTTTGCGTCGCCAGCACCATGAAGGGCAGCGGCAGCGGGTAGGTGGTCCCATCGACTGTCACCTGCTTCTCCTCCATCGCCTCCAGCAGTGCCGACTGCGTCTTCGGTGTGGCGCGGTTGATCTCATCGGCGAGCAGCACCTGGGTGAAGATCGGCCCCTGGCGGAATTCGAACTGCTGCGTCGATGGACTGTAGATGTTGACTCCGGTGACGTCGGAAGGAAGCAGGTCCGGCGTGAACTGAAGGCGCTCGAAGGAGCAGCCCAGGGAGCGCGCCAGCGACTTGGCGAGCATGGTTTTTCCGACGCCGGGCACGTCTTCGATCAGGATGTGACCCCGGCTCAGCAGCGCGATGGCGCAGAGCTCGATCTCCGCACTCTTGCCGACGAGCACCCGACCGACGTTCTCGACGATCCGGGCACCGAGCGCTTCGACCGATCCGTTCTCCATCTGCATCCTTCTTACTTCCTTTTCAGTGATCCGGTTCCCATTCCGGCTTGACCGGAATGTGCTTATCGAACGCGATGACTCGGCGAATCGTTACCCGACCCGGTGCGCTCACGCCGAGCGACGCTGGCGATGATGCCGCCGATCGTGCCGCCGCTCAAGACCAGGACGTCGTCGACCACGAGTCCGAGCGTGTCCAGGCCCGCCGAACCAATCGGACCAATCGGGCCAACGGCGCCCGCCAACTCTTCCACGATGATGAAGCCGACCGCGACGATGACGCCGTTCCAAACGGCGCCGGCGGCCGGCCCAATGAAGCCGGCGAGCGTTCCCCCCGCGAGCAGCGCCACGAACGTCAGCAGGCCCTGCGAGACGAGCTGACCGCGGTGATTGCCGAAGAGCAAGGTGCCCCCGACCAATTGAATGACCACCGCGAGCACCATGCCGAGCCCGGCGGCGAACCAATCGACCCTCCGCCCAGCCTGAGACCTCGCCATGGGACTCGCCTTAGTTTGCCAGATGTGAGGCACGGTCAAGGTGTCAGTCAATCCAGATCGCGCCGGTTTGGGACTGACTCGTCCGGCGCCGGCCCACCAACCACAGCCCAAGCGGCAGGACGATGGCGGCGGCCGCGATCAGCAGTGCGAACGTGCCCGGCAGCTCCTGCAAGCGCGGCCGCGTTAACCCAACGGCAGTACGACCCTGCGGGTCATAGAGTTCTGCGCCCGCCAATGCGCTTCGTCCGCTGCCGAATCCGCCAGCGACGAGAACCTGTCCGGTACCGAGGACGGTCGCCGTCGCGCCGGAACGGATCAGAGCCAGGCTGCCAGCGCTGGTCCAATCGTGGCGACGCCAGTCGAACAACTCGGCACCTGTTTCCCCGAGGCCGCCCGCCACGAGAACCGCCCCGCTATGAAGCAATACGGCAACGTGTCCCGCGCGACCGACAGCCGGCGGCGGAACCGGCGACCACTGCTCAGCCGCCGGATCGAAGATCTCAGCGGTGTTCTCGTTGATGCCGTGATCGCCAACGACGAGTACCTGGTCATTCGGCAGGAGCGTGATCGAGGGCGAGATTCGTTCGTGGCTCATGCTGGGCGCTGACGACCACGAATTGGTGGCCGGCTCGTAGATTTGGGCGGTACGTACCCCGATGGTCGGTACAGTGCCGGGCGGAACGTCAAGGAACCGGTCGACCCCTCCGATCACGAGAACCCTGTGGTCGGAAAGCAATGCCGCGCTCTGGTTCATCGCCGCGAAGGGCATCGGCTCAGCCGCCGTCCAGGTGTTCGAGGCCGGATCGTACAATTCCGCGCTGGCCAGCACGCTTCCGGGGTAATCCGTCGAGGATTCGGCGTCGACCAGCGCCCCTCCGGCGACCAGCACGCGCCCATCCGCCAACAGGGTGGCGGTGTGAAAGCTACGCGCGCTCGGCATGCTCGCGGCCAACGACCAGGTGTTGGTCCGGGGATCGTACAGTTCGGCGCTCGACAGGGCCCCGGCGCCATCGGGAAACGAGGCGTTAGGCACTGCCGAATTTCCGCCGACAATGAGAACCCTACCGTTCGAGAGCAGGGTGGCGGTGTGGGCAAACCGGGGTACGCTCAGGGACCCAGCCGAGCTCCATCGACCGGTCTTCGGATCGTAGAGCTCGGCGCTCGCGATGGCACTCCCTGGCTGTCCCCACGCGGAGGGCATGGACAAAAGACCGCGGCCCCCGACGACGAGAACCTTCCCGTTCGGGAGCAGGGTCGCCGTCTGATAGGCGCGCGGGACCGCCATGCTCGAGACGGTCGACCAGGTACCGATCTGCGTGCTCGCCGTCATCTGGGTCGTGCGCATCCAACCGATTCCAACGCCAAGGAGGAGCAACGCGGCGGCGGCCGCCGCAACCCGCATAAAGTCGAGCCGGGGACGTCGCGGGCCGGGCCGACTCACCTCGACCGCGTGAAGCATGCGAGAGGCCATCACAGCCGGCACCGGAATCCGTGCTTGCTCGGCCTCGATGTAGTCTCGGACGCGCTCTTCAATCGTCGCCGGTCTCATGATTCGCTCACTCCATTTCCAGATGATGTATCGAGCTGGCGCCGCAACTTGGCCAGCGCACGGTGAACCAGGACCCGCGCCGTGCCGGCTCGCACGCCGATGATGCGTCCCACCTCATCGAACGGGGCGTCCTCGAAAAAGCGGATGTAGACGGCTTCTCGCTCGCGCGGGCTCAACCCACGGATGGCATCACCCAACTGCGCATCGGCCTCGCGGCCCTCCGCGACGTCCATCGGGTCCGCGGATGCCGCCCGGCCGAAACGAAGGCGAGCCCACCGGCTCTGACGGCGCTGATGGTCGCGGGCCAGGTTGACCACCGTCTTGTAGAGCCAGGGACGAAACGCGTTGATTTCGCGCGGTGTCCGCGGGGAGAGCCAAACGCGCACAAACGCCTCCTGCACGATGTCCTGCGCCACGGCGTAATCACGGACGAGCAAGGTCGCCAGCTGAATCGTGGGGCGATACAAGGCAAGCACCAATGGCTCGATCCATGACGACTCCGCCGGCTGTAGCACGAATCCCTCTCCCCAATAACTGCTACGCGCGAGTCAGCCCGATGTTACATAAGGCCGAAGCCGTGCAGGATGCCGGCGAGGAGCGGCGCCACCACCAGCGCCGGGAGGAAGTTGGCCACCTTGATCGCCTTCAGGTCGAGCAAGCCGAGGCCGATGGCGAGCACCGCGATGCCCCCTGCCGCCGTCAGTTCGGCGGTCTCGAGGTCGGAAAGCCCGGCGTGGATGACCACGGCGATCAAGGTCAGCGTCCCCTGGACGATGAGCACGCTGAGCGCGGAGAGATACACGCCCCATCCGAGCGTGGCGGCAAACACGATCGAGGTCACGCCATCGAGCGTCGATTTGATGCCGAGCAGCGTGATGTCGCCCCTGGTGCCGTCGAGAAACGATCCAAGCACGGCCAGTGGCCCGACGCAGAAGATCAGGCTGGTGGTGATGAAGGCGAGACTGACGCGACCCGGCTCACCGCCCCGGCGCGTCCGGCGCTCGACCCAAGCGGCCAGCGCCTGCAGGCCGGCGTCGATTCGGAGCAGTTCACCAATCACGACACCGATGAGCACGCTGAGCAGCAAGACCAGGGGGTTCCTCGTCTTCAACGCCATCTGGATGCCAATCACGATGACGAACAGTCCGATCGCAATCCTGATGGTGCGCTGCATGCTCTCCGGGATGAGCCGGCCGAATAGGAGCCCCGCCGTCGTACCGGCGACCACGGCGCCGGTGTTGAGCGCCGTGCCCAGCCCCGGAATCATGCCGCCCTCAGAGCCCGCCCCAACAGGTCCCGGAAAGCGACACTCGTGACCAGCACCAGCACGATCGCCACTACGATGATCAGAGCTCGGTCGAGGACCATGATGGCGACCGCGCCCTCGCTGCTGATCCGAAGCGCGATCAGCGCCGCCACCCCGCCAGCCTCGAGGGTCCCCAGGTTGGTGAAGATCGGAATGACCAGCGCCACACCGATCGAGAAGTAGTAGGCGCCGAGCGCGCCGGTTACGGAGAGTCCGTCGATGTGCAGCGCGCGCGCCACCATGTAGAGCGCCAGTGCTTCCAGCAGGACGAAGACCGCTGTCAGGCTGACGGTCGCCCCGAGAATGCGCGGATGCGCGATTCGGCTCAACCCCTCGCGAAACCGCACCACCTCGTCGGCGAGCGCGACGTAGAGCCGGCGATCCGTCACCCAGCGCGGCAGGTTGGGCGACTCGATGAAGACGTAGACGCCGGCGGCGAACAGCAGCGCGAGTGGAAGGCCGATGGCGAGTAGCCACCGCAACCAGATCCAGCCATCCACGCCGATTATCAGCAAGAAGATCAGCGCCACCGCCGGCTCGAGCAGCACCATCAGGGTGGTTGCGACCGACGACAGCGCCGGGTCAATCCCCGATGTCTCGTAGAGCAGGTAGTTCTGGAAGTAGGAGCCGCCAGGAAGGTACTTGGTCAGGTTGGCGCCGACGAAGGCGAGCAGCTCGTCGCGACGAGGTCCGACGATCCCCAGGTGATCGAGCAGGAACATCCATTGCAGGGATTGCACCGCGTTGTACGCCAGGATCAGCAGGAGGGCGGCGGCGACATAGGCCGGACGTAAGCGTGCCAGCAGCGTGGCCAGCTTGCCGAGGTCCACGAGCGAGAGCAGCGCGGCGATGATCGCGAGGCTCACAATGGCCGAGACGAGGATGCGCGGGCTCAGCAGCCGGCCGAGGAATCCTCGGCTACGCCGCCGCGTTTCACGCACCGGCATCGCTGGCTGCTTTACAACTTCTCGAAGCGATCGACGTTCATGATGAAGACGGTCGCGCCCCCGACCTGCACCTCGACCGGATAGGGAACGAAGAAGTCACCGGGCTCGACCAGCGGCGGCATCGGGTTCATGAACTCGCTGCGGGTTCGGCAGTTCTCCTTGATCAGGCCGAGGACCTCCTCGACTCGATCGTCGTCGATGCCCGACATGAGCGTCACGTTCTTGTGCTGCAGGAAGCCGCCGGAGCTGACGAATCGGGTCACCGAGATCCCACGGTCGTTGAGCGCGTCCATGGTCGCAGAGGCGTCCTCACTGTGCACCACGGCGATCAGCAGCTTCATGCCGATCGCCGCTCGGCCGGGCGGACGCCGGCAGCGCGCAGCGCTTCGAGCGTCAACTCCAGGATGCTCGACGCCACCTCGTGGGGTTCGCGAGCGGCGTCGACCTGCCGCCAGCGATGCGGCTCCCGGGCGGCCATCTCACGGTAACCGGCGTACACCCGTTGGTGGAAGGCGATCGTTTCCCGGTCCAGCCGATCCTTCGCGTCGCGCGGGATGCGGGCCAATCCGGTTTCGACCGGAAGATCGAGCAGGAGCGTGAGGTCCGGCGACAGCGCGCCAGTCGCGTCTGACTGAAGCCGCCGTAACGTCTCGAGATCGATGCCGCGACCGTATCCCTGGTAGGCGAGGGTCGAATCGCTGTACCGGTCACAGAGCACCAACTCCCCACGATGCAGGCGCGGCCGGATCACCTCGTCCGCCAGCTGGGCACGGGCGGCGGTAAAGAGCAACGCCTCCGACCAAGGCGAAAGCGGGCCTGCCTTCGGGCCCAGTAGGATCGGCCGGATCGTCTCGCCGGCGCGCGTGCCACCGGGCTCACGTGTGGTCCAGACGGCGTGGCCCTGCACGGCAAGCGCCTCGGCGAGGCGATGGATCTGCGTCGACTTCCCGCTTCCCTCGGGGCCCTCGAAACTGATGAAGAACCCGCCTCGTTTCCCCGCGGTTTCCACTCGCGCTGAACTATACGAGGTCAGTCCGCGCTGGTGTAAATGCGCAAGCGACGGTTCGGCTCCTTGCCGGTGCTGCGCGCCGTCAACTCGTGACGCTCGACCAATTGGTGCTGCAGCCGGCGTACGTAAGCGTTCTGCGGCGAAAGTTCGACCATCGAGTTCGTCGACTTCGCCCGGCTGATGCCCTCGAGCGTTTCCTGGAGCGCGGACTCCGTCGGGTCGGGCGTGTCGAGCTGGTACACCCGGCTCAGCGCATTCTTGATCTGGGTGATGGTGTTGCTCTTCAGCACCTGGATCGGAATGCCGCCCGCCTCCGCCTCCTTGAGGGGCGAGTCCTTGCGGCGGTAGTAGTTCTTGAGGGTGACGATCAGGTCCGCTTCCTCGATATGGTTCTGGACCCTGATCGGGACCTTGAGCTCGGTGATCGCCTGTTCCAGGTAGTTGCGACTGACGCCATAGGGAAATACCGACACGGTCTCATGCAAGCCGCGCGTCCGCGGGGCCTCCAACGGCTCACGAACGGCGGCGGTCCGCATCGGCGCCGTCTCCGCGATCCGAGCGACGATAGCGCCGTCGGCTCCCCGAATGCGCATCTGCGGCGGCTTGAGCGTGCCGCGAAGCGCCGCGTCGACCACCTCGGCCAGTGGCTGGTGGATGGCGAGCCGATCACGGTCGTGAATCTCGACGAGCACGTCGAAGGTCGGCGGCGATTTGCGCTCGAGGACCGACTTTTGCGTTCCGCGCCGGCGCGCCTCCTCGTCGGAGAGGGTGACCGTCTGGATGCCGCCCAGCAGGTCGTTGAGCGTGGGGTTGACGAGCAGGTTTTCCAGCGAGTTGCCGTGCGCGGTCGCCACCAGCTGCACGCCGCGCTCGGCGATGGTGCGCGCCGCGCCAGCCTCCAGCTCGGTGCCGATCTCGTCGATGACGATCACCTGCGGCATGTGATTCTCGACCGCCTCGATCATCACGGCGTGTTGCAAGGCGGGCGTGCGGACCTGCATCCGGCGCGAGCGACCGATCCCCGGATGTGGGATGTCGCCGTCACCACCGATCTCGTTCGAGGTGTCGACGATGATCACTCGCTTCTTCATTTCGTCGGCCAACACCCGGGCGCACTCGCGCAGCATCGTCGTTTTGCCGATGCCCGGGCGGCCGAGCAGCAGGATGCTCTTCCCGCCGATGACCATGTCCTTGATGATGTCGATCGTCCCCGTAATCGCCCGGCCGACGCGGCAGGTGACGCCGACGATCTGCCCGCCCCGATTGCGGATCACCGAGATGCGGTGGAGCGTGCGCTCGATGCCTGCCCGGTTGTCGTCCCCGAAAGACCCCACCCGGCTGGAAACGAACTCGAGGTCTTCCGACGTGACCGGGGTCTCGTCGAGGATCACCTCGTGGTCGGGGAAGCGGGCCTCCGGTTCGCGGCCCAGATCGAGCACAACTTCGAGCAGCAAGCCCTGGTGATCGAGGCGCTTGACCGCCCGGTTGATATGCGGAGGCAGCGCCTGGAAGAGCAGGTCGAGCTCTGCCGGGTCGGCATCGGTCAGGCCGTTGTGCGATCGCTTCAGTTCTTGCATTGCTTTAGCCATACTGCGGTACCAGCCGCTTGTCCTTGATTCTTACCCGCATTCGGGCTCGAACTTTCAAGGGAAGCTCCCTGACCATCAATGCCTGCGAGGCGATGACTTCGAAGCCTTCGCGCTGAAGCAGCTGGATGCCGACCTCATCGTAGTGCCGGAGGCTGCACCAGACCGGGCCTGGCTGGTGCTGGGCGAGGTAGGCCAGCGATCGCTGAACCAGGCTGGGCCACAGCTCGGCCGGCTGCGCAGCCGCCATCAGGCCAAGCGAATGGGGCCGGCCGCCGCCGCCGGGCACCACGCTCATCCACCCCACCACCTGCATCCGTTCGATGACAAAGCGCGGCTGTCCCGCGCGGCGCGGGAGCCGGCCGCTCCAGGAGCCGGGCTGGAAGCTCCGGCGCCACTCGGCGAAATTCGACGCCTCGACCGACGCGACGCTCTTGGGCGTGGTCGCGACATATAGAAGGTAGAGGCCAAGTTCATCGTCGCGCCGCATCGGCCGCCACCCGGCGACGGCCGGACCCGTTCGAGCGGCCACCGACTCCGTCAGCAGCGCATGCTCGGTGGCGTAGGCCGCAAAGCCACGGGCTCGGAACAGATCGACGACCGGATCGTCGACCGGAACCCGGACAATGAATTTGGTTACGCCGTGGTTCAAGCCCTCGTTGAAGAGGTGGTCGAGCAGCGCCGCGCCGTCCTGCACCCGATCGAGATCCGGGCTCAGGCACAGGTTGAGGATTTGCCAGACGCCCGCTCCGAGGGCGGCCGTTTCAGCTTGCACGAAGCCCTCGATCCTGCGCCGCTTGGCGTCTTCCATCACGTAAACATGGTCGGCCGCCGATGTGATGGGGATGATGCTGGCGAAGGCGCTGTTGAGCAGGAACCAGAGCCGCGTCGACGCGAACTGCCGCTTGAGTGGCGAACGCTCCGCTTCCCGAACCTGCTGCCGGTAGAGTGCCTCGATCGCCCCCAGGTCCTTCAGCTGGGCGGGCCGGACCTGCAGCGTCATCGCCCTGCCCCATCGAGCGAGAGGAAGTACTGGTGCCATCGCCGGTCGGGCGTCAGCTCGGGATGGAAGGCGAGCGCCAGCCGGTTGCCTTGCTTGACCGCCACCGCTTGATCGCCATGCCGGGCCAGTTCCTCGACGTCCGAGCCGCGCTCGGTCAGTTGCGGGGCGCGAATGAAGACCGCGGGCCCCGCGCCGCCGATGGCCGCCGATTCCACCTCGGCCTCGAAGCTGTCGATCTGCCGGCCGTAGGCGTTGCGCCGGACGCCGATGTCCATCAGGTTCAGCGGCTCCTGGTCCACGCGGCCGTCCTGCACGTTGCGGGCCATCAGGATCATCCCGGCGCAGGTCCCGAGCACCGGCATGCCGCCGACGACCCGGCGCTGGATCGAGTCGCGCAACGCCGGCTCCATCAGCCGCGCCATGGTCGTGCTTTCACCGCCCGGCAAGATCAGCGCATCAACATTTTCAAGGTCAGTCGCGAGGCGAACGGGCACGCCTTCAACCTCGCACGCCCGCAGCGCCGCCAGATGTTCCCGAAAATCCCCCTGTAGCGCGAGGACGCCGACGCGGCGCCGAGCGCTCACCAGCCTCTGCCGGCGAGCAGCTCCTCCTGCGGAATGGTCCCGATCTCCAGCCCGCGCATGGCCTTGCCGAGACTCTTGGATGCGTCAGCCAGGATGTCCGGCCGGTCGAAATACGTGGTCGCCGCCACGATGGACTTGGCCCGAGCCGAAGGATTCTCCGCTTTGAAGATGCCCGAGCCGACGAAGATCCCGTCACAGCCGAGCTGCATCATGAGCGCGGCGTCGGCGGGCGTCGCAATCCCACCGGCGGCGAAGTTGACCACCGGCAGCCGGCCAAGACGGGCCGTCTCCTCGAGCAGGTCCGAGGGTGCGCCGATCCGCTTGGCTTCGACGACGAGCTCTTCGGGGCCCATGCCGTGCAACGCGCGGATGCCACCGGTGACGGTCCGCATGTGGCGCACGGCCTCGACCACGTTGCCCGTGCCGGCCTCACCCTTGGTGCGGATCATGGCCGCCCCCTCGGTGATGCGGCGCAGCGCTTCGCCCAGGTCGCGGCAGCCGCACACGAAGGGGACCTTGAAGGGGTGCTTATTGATGTGGTGCTCTTCATCGGCGGGAGTCAGAACCTCGCTCTCGTCGATGTAGTCGACGCCCAGCGACTGGAGGATCTGCGCCTCGACGAAATGCCCGATGCGGCACTTCGCCATCACCGGGATGGTGACGGCCTCGATGATGGCGGTGATCAGCCCCGGGTCGCTCATGCGCGCCACGCCACCCTCCCGGCGGATGTCGGCGGGCACGCGCTCGAGCGCCATCACCGCAACCGCGCCGGCATCCTCGGCGATCTTCGCCTGCTCGGCCGTGACGACGTCCATGATGACGCCGCCCTTGAGCATCTCGGCCAGCCCGGCCTTGACCTTCCAGGTGCCGCGCCGATCGTTCAGTTGGGGTGTTCCCTCGGCCACGATCTCATTTTACTGCGCCCTCCAGGCAATTCGGCCCGAATTCGTGGACGGCCTGTCGCGAACCGGTCCCGACTGCTCGTCGACGGGCCGGCGGCGCCGATAGAATGCATCCCGCAATGCGGGCCCCCCGGCGCACCCGGCGGCAGTCGGTGGTCGCCGTCGTCGTCGCCGTCGCCCTGGGCCTGCCGGCCCTGCTCGGAATTGCCGTCGCGGTCGGTTTCGCCCTCACGCCTTCGGTCGACGACATGCCGCGCCGGGTCGATGCCATTCTGGCGGCCCACGGCGGCACACGGGTGGGGCTCAACGACGTCCCCGACGTGCTGAGCGAGGCGCTGATTTCGATCGAGGACGAGCGCTTCTACCAGCATCGCGGTATCGACACCCAGGGCCTCGTCCGTGCGGTGCTCACCGACCTCTACCACCACCGGGCGCTGGAAGGCGGCAGCACCCTGACGCAGCAGCTGATCAAAGTCCTCTACATGGATAACAACGACGATGGGTGGCGCAAGCCGGAGAACCTGGTGCTCGCCCTGAAGATGGAATCGAAGTTCCACAAGCACACCATTCTCGAGAACTATCTCAACGCCGTCTACTACGGACACGGCGCCTACGGCATCGGGCAGGCGTCGGCAACCTATTTCCACCGGACGCCGGCGCAGCTCGACCTGGCGCGCGCCTCGATGCTGGCGGGCCTGCCCCAGTCGCCCTCGTACTACGACCTGTATCGCAACCCTTGCGCTGCCCGGGCCCGCCAGTTCAACGTCCTGGCCCAAATGGCGCACGTGGGTTACATCAGGGAGGAGCAGGCCGCGACTGCGTATGCGGAGCCGATCGGCTTCCCCTGCTGAGCCCTCGGGCGGCGGCGGGGCGCATCATGGAGGCGTGGCGCTGGACCTCGTTCTGCTGGGGCCGCCCGGATCGGGGAAGGGAACCCAGGCAGCCATTTTGTCCGAGAAGTTCCGGATCCCGGCAATCTCGACCGGCGACGTGTTGCGAGCGCAGGTGGAGGCCGGACTGGGCCAACGGGTCAAGGCCTACCTCGACCGGGGCGAGCTGGTACCCGACAGCCTGGTCGTCGACCTCATCCAGCACCGCCTCTTGGACCCCGACACCCAAGCGGGCTTCATTCTCGACGGCTTCCCCCGGACGGTTCCACAGGCACAAGCCCTCGACAGCATGCTCGCCGCGCTCGACCGGCCACTGGATGCCGTCCTCTATTTGCAGGTGGACCCGCAAGCCGTGCGGGAGCGCCTGGGCCAGCGCCACCGCGTCGACGACCAGCAGGGCGTCATCGACCACCGCCTCGATGTCTTCCTGCAGCAGACCGCGCCGCTGATCACCTACTACCAGGATCAAGGCAAGCTCAAGCTGATCGATGGCACGCGGCCACCCGAGGTGGTGGCGGCTGGCATTGAGGATGTCATCCGGCCGCTCGCTGGGCCCTCGTTTGGCATAGCCAGTTTTGGGCATAAACCTAACGTCTCGCAGGTTGTCCCTGACGAGAACACTAAGGAGAATGGAAGCAATGCCTGAACTGAAAACTGAATTTATCCCGCTGCTGCCGCTGAACAACGCAGTAGTGCTGCCCGGCATGGTCGTCACCATCCCCGTCGAGCGCGAGGAATCCGGGGCCGCCATCGCCGCGGCGCGAGAGGGTGACGGTCTCGTCCTGCTCGTCCCGCGCGTCGAAGGGAAGTACGCCAGCATCGGAACCGTCGCCAAGATCGAGGATTCGCGCAAGCTCCCGAACGGCGTCGACGTCGCCATCCTGCAGGGGTTGCATCGTGCCTCGGTGGGAAGAGCCGCCACGGGCACCGGCCCGGCCTTGCGGGTGTTTGCCCAGCAAACCGAGGACATCAATCCGCTGTCGGAGACCGCACACGTCCTCGCCCGCGAGTACAAGGCGCTGATTGAAAACCTGCTGGAGCTACGCGACCAGAGCGAAGTGTTCCAGATGGTCCGGAACATCGACCGCCCGGCGCAGCTGTCTGATCTGGCAGGGTACTCGCCCGATCTCTCGCTCGAGAAGAAGGTCGAGATCCTCGAAACCCTCGACGTCGAGCAGCGTCTCAAGAAGCTGATCGCCTGGACGCGTGACACCCTCGCCGATGCGTCGCTGAAGAACAAGATCCGCAGCGATGTCGCGGAGGGGATGGAGAAGCGCCAGCGCGAGTTCCTGCTGCGCCAGCAGATGGACGCGATCAAGAAGGAGCTCGGCGAGGGCGACTCAGACGTCGCTGCCGATTACCGGAAGAAGATCGAGGACGCCGGGATGCCGGAGGCCGTCCGCAAGGAGGTCGAGCGCGAACTCGGCCGGCTGGAGCGCACGAGCGACCAGAACCCGGAGGCCGGATGGATCCGGAACTACCTGGACTGGATGCTCGACATGCCCTGGAACAAGCGCACCCCCGACCAGTTCGACGTCGCCGAGGCACGGCGTGTCCTCGATGAGGACCACACCGGGCTGGACGACGTCAAGGACCGCATCATCGAGTTTCTCGCCGTTCGCAAGCGGCGTGATTCCCGCGGGCTGGCGCTCGCCGGCGGACGCGGCTCGGGCGCGATCATCACCCTGGTCGGACCGCCCGGCGTCGGCAAGACCTCGCTCGGCGAATCGGTCGCGCGGGCACTCGGCCGGAAGTTCACCCGCATCTCGCTCGGCGGCATCCACGACGAGGCCGAGATCCGGGGACATCGCCGCACCTACGTCGGCGCACTGCCCGGACGGATCGCCCGTGCCCTGAAAGAGGCGGGGACGAAGAACCCGGTGATCATGCTCGACGAGATCGATAAGGTCGGCAGCGACTATCGAGGCGACCCCTCGTCGGCGCTGCTCGAGGTGCTCGACCCGGCACAGAACCATTCGTTCCGCGACCACTACCTCGAGGTCGATCTGGATCTCTCTGAAGTCCTGTTCATCCCGACGGCGAATGTCGCGGACACCATCCCCGGGCCGCTGCTCGACCGGATGGAAATCATCCGCCTCGACGGCTACACCGAAGAGGAGAAGCTTGCGATCGGGCGTGACCACCTGCTCAAGCGCCAGTTGGACCGGAATGGGCTTACCGCCGAAGAGGTGGTGGTGAATGACGACGCCATTCGGCGGATCATCGTGGATCACACGCGCGAGGCGGGCGTCCGCAACCTGGAGCGCGAGCTCGGACGGTTACTCCGCAAGGTCGCAACCCAGATCGAGGCGGGCAAGGTGACCGCACCGATCCAGGTGACCGGTGACGACGTCAAGACCTACCTTGGTCGGGCGAAGTTCCACGAGGAAGTCGCGGAACGGACCTCCGTTCCCGGAGTCGCAACCGGGCTGGCCGTGACCGGCATCGGCGGAGAAGTGCTCTTCATCGAGGCCGCCGCCATGGATGGCCAGAAGGGGCTCACGCTGACTGGCCAGTTAGGCGACGTGATGAAGGAGTCGGCGCAGATCGGACTGTCATACGTCCGCTCCCACGCGACCGAACTGGGCATTGCCGCTGGCTTCGAAGAGAAAGCGATCCACGTCCATGTGCCGGCCGGCGCCGTGCCCAAGGACGGGCCGTCCGCGGGCGTCACGATGGTGACGGCGCTGGTCAGCCTGTTCAGTGGCCGACCGGTGCGACCGACGGTGGGCATGACCGGTGAAGTAACGCTTCAAGGGAAAGTCCTGCCGATCGGCGGCGTCAAGCAGAAGCTGCTGGCCGCGCACCGCGCTGGGCTGACCGAGGTCATCCTGCCGTATCGCAACGAGGCAGATCTGGACGACCTGCCGCAGAGTGTCCGGGACGCGATGACGATCCACCTCGCCAAGGATGTCCGCCAGGTGCTCGACTGGGCCCTGGAGCCGAAGAGCGAGACGCTGACGCAGGCCGCATAACGAGGCTCGCATGAGCCGGGCCTTTGTCAAAGAAGGCGATTCGACGACGAGCGGATCCCTGGTAGATCGGTTCTACCAGGGATTGCTCGATCTCAGTGATCCGGCGAGAGCCCTTATTGGCAAGCGGCAGCAGCAGGCCTGGCTCACGGCGCAGCCGAAAGTTGAAGCAGCCCGCCAGCACGCGCTGGTCGCGCTCGGCGCCGATTCGTATCGTGAAATCTTTGACGCCGCCGCGGCGCGCGCAGGAGATCCACAAGAGACTCCTACCTGGTGGGCCGTCGGCGACGCGGCTACCGCCTTGGCGGCGCGACGGCATTTAGATGTCGAGCAGTTCGCGCTCCTGGTCGGACCGCTGGCCGTCGCGCTTCCCTGGCTGAAGGACGCCGCGAGCCAGACCTGACGGTTAGGTCCGCGGGCCGGGCCTAGGTGCCAGCTGCCCGCAGGACAACTGATCGGCGAACGTAGTCGTCGAACCGATCGGTGTAGCGATCATTTCGCTGGGCCTTCCAATATTCGTCGGTCAAATCGGATAGCTCGTCGGCTCCAGGCAGGCCGACGTAGGGCCTGACGACAGCAAACTCTTCGAGCTGCTCAAGTTCTTCGTTGCGGGCGTCCCACGCGGCAGAGTTGGCCTCAAAGACGCCCAGGGCGCGCTCCACTACGGACGCTGACTTGTCCGCTCCAATGGTTTTGAGAGCCTGCGCGGCTAGCCTGGCATGACGCCCGTGCGAGTTGAGGAAGTATGCGAGAAAGGAACCTTGCATGACTTCAAAGTCAAGCCAGTTCAGCACGAACAGGACGTCGAGGGGAGGGCGAAGGCCGCCGAGAATCGTGTCTTCCTCCGCGCCATAGTGTCCATGCATGACTCCGTCGATCCAGTTGAGGAGGCTCATCTGGAGATCTCCGTCGTTCAGGGTGCTCAATTGCTGCCAATTGGGCTCCGTTTGCATCAGTTGATGATTTAGCGAGCAGCGGCGTTTGCGAAGCCGGCAAAGAGTCGCTGGACCCAGGGTAGGTCGTCGATCTCCTCCGGATGCCACTGGACCGCGATCAGAAACCGGCGGTCGGCTGACTCGAGCGATTCGATGACGCCGTCGTCGGACGTACCCGTCACCTTGAGTTGGGGTGCCACTGACTTGACTGCCTGGTGGTGGAGGCTGTTGACCTCGATGCTCGTCTCATCGATCAGCTGCGCGAGTCGCGACCCGGGATCAAGACGCACACGATGAAGCAAGGCGGTCCGCGCACGACCATCGGCGTCCGAATGCTCCACGGTCGTAACGCTCTGGTATCGAAGGTCCTGGTAGAGGGTGCCGCCGAGGGCGACGTTCAGCACTTGCTGGCCGCGGCAGATGCCGAGCGTCGGCAGGTCATCTGCGAAGGCCCAGCGCGCCAGCGTCAGCTCAGTGCGATCGCGCGGTGCTTCGATGATGTTCAGGTTATCGATCGGCGCTTCGCCATATTCTTGCGGCGCGACGTCCGCGCCACCCGGAAAGACGATCCCGTCAAGACGCTCGTAGATCGCGCGTAGCCGGTCCTCGTCATCGAGGATCGGGATCAGGACCGGCGCGCAGCCGGCCGCCGTCAGGGCCCGCACGTAACTCTGGTTGATGCCGAAGCGGGGCGGCTTGGGCCCCGGAGGGATCGCCAGCGTCGGTAGACCGATGAGCGGGAAGTGGCTCAACTCGTGAACGTAAAGGCCTTCAGATGAACGGCCGGCACCCGGGAGGCACCGATGAACTCTCCGATCTGCAGCTTGGTCGTCTTGCCGGCGGCGACTGTTCCGTCAAGCGCTTCCAACATGCTCTGCGTGAACCGAAGGTCCTTGACTGGCCGGGTGACCTTGCCGTTTTCGATCAGGAACGTGCCGTCGCGGGTCATCCCGGTGATGATCGACAGCTTGGGGTGCACGATCCGCACGTACCAGAATCGGGTGACCCAGATGCCGCGCTTGATTCCGGATACAAGATCCGGCTTGGCGGCCGATCCCGGCTGCATGAAGAGGTTGACGGCGTACGGGCCTTCGGTGTTGGGTGCCGGTAGGCCGTGCCCGGTGGACTGGCGGCCTTCCTGGGTCGCCGTCATCATGTCGTAGACGACACCGCTGGCGACCCCTTTCTTGATCAAGTCGACGCGCTGCTTTGGCACGCCTTCGAAATCGAAGGGCGCCGGGAGGCCCGACGCGTCGAGACCGTCGTCCCAGATGGTGATGGCATCCCCGGTGATGCGCTCGCCCAACCGCATGAAGCTGCGATCCTCCTCTACCGCGAGGGCGCTGAACCCGGTGTAGCTCATGAACTCGAGCATCTCGGCCACCGCGTACTCTTCGAGCACGACCTCGTATGTGCCCGGCTCGATCGGCTGTGCATTCTGGTTTCGCTGCGCCTTATCGATGACCTCGTCGGCGACCTCGTCCTTGTTCAACTCGCGTACGTCGATCGCCCCGCGATCGGCGTAGCCCGAGCCTGCCTCGCCCATCACAACGGAATTGATCGTCGCCTCGGTCGATCGATGATGGTGATAGACACCGAGCGAGTTGGCGATGGCGAACTGCTCGGATCCGGTACTGAAGGCGCCGAAGGCCTTGAGACCGGCGTGCCTCGCCCTGGCGCAGATCGCCTCGACGAAGTCGGCGCGCTCTTCCGGCGTCGCTGCCGCGGTCGCATCCGACCAGGCCTCTACCGCCTGGCTCTTCGCCGGCCCGGGCATGGGCACGACTTCACCTTTGGATTGCAGGTCGGCGATAGCGATGGCTCGCTTGAGGACGTCGGCGGCTGCCGACTCGTTCATCTGGTTGATCGACGCCACGCCGGTCTTGCCGTCCTTGACCACGCGGACCCGTACGCTCACGTCGCGTTCGGCGACGTTCTGATGGATGCCGTTGTTGGCGAAGCGGGTGAGCGCGCTGTCCCACTCGGTGACCATGACCTCGGTCTGCGCCGCCGGCGACGCCTGCAGCAGCTTGGCGATGAAGCGCTTGACCTCGGCCTGGTCGGTGAGTCGCGCCGTTTCCATGCTTTTCATTTCAGGATGCCGACCTTGACGTGCTGGAAACGCGCCGGGGCCGCTCCGTGCGCGACGTGCGCCGTTTGTGGCGGCTGCCCTTTGCCGCAGTTGGCCAGTCCCCAGACGGACCACTCGTTGCGACCGGCGACCGCATCGCACGAGTTCCAGAACTCGGGCGTGATGCCGGCGTAGGTCGCGTTCTTGACCAGCCGGCCCCGCTTGCCGTTGAGAATTTCATAAGCCAGCTGGGTACCGAACTGGAAATTGAGCCGCTTGTCGTCGATGCTCCAACTCCGGTTGGTCTCCATGTAGACGCCGTCTTTGGTCTCCGCAATCATCTGCTCGAGAGACGAGTTGCCCGGCTGCAAGCTGACATTCGTCATGCGAATGAGGGGTATCCGGTTCCAGCCATCGGCTCGCATCGTGCCATTGCTCTGCTGTCCGAGGACGCTGGCGGTTTCCCGAGATGTCAGGTAGCCGACGAAGAGACCTTCCTTGATCAGGAACGATTGCTGGGCGGGCACGCCTTCGTCGTCCCAACCAAACGTCCCCAGACCAGTCGGCGTCGTGGCATCGGCGGTGATCGTGACCTGTGGCGAGCCGTACTGAAGGTGATTCAGTTTCTCGGGCGTCATGAAGCTGGTGCCCGCGTAGGCGGCCTCCGTACCAAACACTCGGTCCAGTTCCGTCGGATGGCCGCACGATTCGTGGATCTGCAGCGCCGTCTGGCTCGCATCGAGGATCAACGTCTTTACGCCGCTGGGGCATTGCGGTGCGGTCAGCAGCGCGACGGCTTCTTCGGCGATCCGGCCTCCATGGCGATCGAGCTGCATCGCGACGACGTACTCGTAACCACCCGAGCCTTGATGCCGGCCAAAGGAGTTCGGGTAGGAGCGGTTCTGGACCTCGTCGGGTGACGTCGCGGTCGCCTCGATCCCGGCGCCGCTCTCGTACAGCTCCTGCTCGATGAACGCGCCCTCCGTCGAGGCGAATACTTTCCGCTGCCGGAGGAACTCCATCGAGCCTTCGCGAATGCTGACGCCCTTCACAGCCCCCATCGCTGCGTCAGCGCGAAGTAACAAATCGACTTTCTCCGTCAGCGGCACGCTGAATGGGTCGCGCTCGAGCGGTGTCCGATAGTGACCCCGTGAGGTGACCGCCGGCCCCAGATCGACCGGAGCAGTGCGCACACGGGCACTCGCCCGGGCGATGCGAATGGCGCGGTCGACGACTTCTTCGACTTCGTGTTTGTCCAGCCGGGCGCTGCCGGCGAATCCCCAGGCGCCGTCGACGAGGACGCGAACGCCAAACCCCTCGCTGGCATCGTCGGAGACGGCGGCCAGCTGCCCGTTCTTGACGATGATGTCTTGCTGTACGTGTTCATCGAGGCGAACGTCCGCGTAACCGGCGCCCTTTACCTGCGCCGCGTTCAGCGCAGCCTCGGCCAGATCTTTCATTGGACAAGACTAGCGATTGGCGAGGTTGGTCATGCTTCCGCCCCCACCCTGCCCTCCCCCAGAGGGGGAGGGAAAATGAGCGTTTGCGCTACTGGCTGATGTACCAATCGGCGGTTTGGTTCATCCACCAGAATTCGTTGCCCTTGTAGCCACCCAGCTTCTTGGTATAGGCCTCGACGTCGACCGCCTGGTAGAGCGGAATCTCGGGGATGATGTCGGCCAGCCGCTTCTGCGCGACGATGTACTTGTCCTTCCGGTCCGACGGATTGACCGACAGCCGGGCCTGGTCGAGCGCCTGGTCGAGCTGCGGGTCGCTGATGAAGGTCGTGTTCTGCCCAGCGCACCCGTTGGCGTCAGTGGGGATCTGGGAACTGTGGTAGGCCGTGTAGGCCAGTGAATCGGGCTCCGCCGGGTAGCTGTAGTTGTTGGTGTACATCGCGAGATCGAAGTTGTGGCTGTAGATGATCCCGCCGCTGGTGCAGGAGCCGAACATCCGGCTCGCCGGCACATTGACGAACGGCTTGATAATCTGGATCCCGATCCCCGCGAGGTCGGAAGCGATCACGACCTCCTGCTCCTCGCGCAGCGGCAAGGTGGTCGTGATCAGGTGCAGCTGCACGCATCGTCCCTGCGGGTCGGTGCGAAATCCCTTGCATGGGCCGGAGGTCTGGAGCGTGTATCCGGCGTTGTTCAACAGGTCGTTGGCCGCCTTCTGATCGTAGGCCGTGTGTTTGGCGTTCGGATCCAGGCACCAGGCGCCGGTCTGGATGCACATCCAGGCGTCGGGAGGCACCACCGTGCGGCCCAGCAGCAAGGTGTCGACGATCCGCTGCCGGTCGATCGCCATCAGGATCGCCTTTCGCAGGGCGACGTCTTTGAGGAAGGTGTTGTGCAGGTTGATGTCGAGGTGCTCGGCGGCACTGTCGAGGATCGTCACCGTCGTGACATCACTCTGCCGGGAGAGCGATGGCAGCAACGATGGCCGCAGGTCAAGCGCCATGTCCACCGTGTTGCTGCGCAGGTCGTTGAGTTCCGCGTTCGCGTCGGCATCGAATTTCACCCGGATCGCGCTGAGGTAGGGGCGGCCTCCACCACCCCACCAATGGGGATTTCTGACCAACGTCAGGTGGTCCCCGGTCACCCATTCCTTGAACATAAAGGGACCTGTGCCGACCATGACTTTGTCGAGTGTGTCCGTGCCGCTGTAACCGCCGGGAATGTTGACCGTGACCTTGTCGTGCGTGATATCCCCGGTCTGGGCCCAGACCTGCCTCAGCAGGTGTTCGGGCAGGACCCCATAAGGGCCCGTCCCAAGGGTCAGGTAGGCGGCGTAGACGCTATTGAAATGAATGATGGCCGTGTACGGGTCGGGCGTGTCGACGCTGTCGACCTGGTCCCAGCCGCTTGTCGATATCAACGGCGTAGGGTTCTTGTCGCGGTATTTGAGCCACCAGAAGTCGAAGGTCGCCTTGACATCCGCAGAGGTGAAGCCCACCCCGTCGTGCCACGTGACACCGTGCCGCAGCTTCCAGGTGACATCCATCCTGTTGCCACTTACTTTTACGTCACCGTTTTCAAGCGTGGGGACTTCGGTGGCCAGTTCCGGAACCCAGTAATCGGACAGCTTCGGATTGGTGGGTAGCGGGTCCTGGTTGGCCTTGACGGTTAGCAACCCTTCCATCGCCGGGTTGATGTAGGCACACGCGTGCGATGAGGCGGCCGTGATGTTGCACGCCAGCAGGCTGTCCTGCTCCTGCCACGAGGCGACGGTGAGCATCCCACCCGCCTTGGGCGTTGAGGTCGTCGTGCTGGCTGCCGGTGCGCACGCCCCAAGAATCACCGTGCCCGCGGTTGCGACCACAAGCAGGCGCAACCAGCGCGGGCAGGTTCGTGTCATAGACCCTCCGATATTGGGCGCATTCTACGAGCGCCCCGATGAACGGGTCAACGAAACTCCCGGTTTTCTAAGGTTTGCTAACAAAACGAAGTCAATCCATCCACCAGTCCGCCGCGTTCCAGAGAGTGGTATCCGGCGCGGGGTTCGGCAACAGATTGTGCACATGGGGGCTCGCGAGCACCACCAGTACCCGTTCGAAGAGTGGCAGTTCATAGCCAAGCTGCGCGTAGGCGCGTTCGAAGGCCGCGTAGGCCTTGGCCCGTTCGATCATCACGAGCGTGGCGCGACCGCGATCGAGGTACCGATCGAGATCAGGACTGCTGAAGCGGCCGAAGTTCGAGCCCAACCCCTGGTTCTGATCGGTTGGGATCTGCGATGAATGCTCGAGCGGATAGACGCCGTCAGGGTCGGGACCGATGCTCCAGGTCCACAACCCGACCTCGAACTGCCCCCGCTCGAGGAGGCCACCCTCGGCATAGCCACTAAATAGATCGCTGGGGTGAGCGTCGGTTGCGATCACCTCGGCGCCGAGTTTGCGCCAGTCGGCGATCATCTGATCGCGAATGGCGTTACGCAGAGGGCTCCCCAGCGCCGTCACCAGGTGAAAACTCAACCGCCGTCCCGCTTTGCTGCGAATACCATCGGGACCGACCACCCAGCCATCGCCGTCGAGCAGTCGGGTGGCGGCTGCCAGGTCAAAGACGACCGAGACATTGGGATCGTGAAATGAAGCCAGCGCGCTCGGGATGGGCGATTCGGCGAGCTGTGCCTGCCCGCCGAAAAATTTCTTGAGCATCGCGGGCCGGTCGACCGCCATGCGCAGCGCCTGCAGGAGCGCCGGATCGCCCTTCCAGGGCGGCGATTGGCCGGTCACCGGATTTGGATCGGCCTGGTTGAAGGTGACCTGCTCGTAGGCGAGCTGCGATCGATGCAGCGTCGTTGTCGAACCGGTGTTGGTCAGCGTCGCTAACTGGTCGTCGGGAATTTCCAATGCCACCGATACCTGACCGGCGCGCGCGGCCGCGACCAGCTGACCGGATTCCGGGTAGAGCTTGTACACGATGCTGTCGAGATGCGGCCGCCGCCCCAATCGACCCTGCGACCAGGCATCGTTGCGAATCAGCGTGATGTGGTCGTCCGGAACCATCTCCGAAATCTTGAACGGACCGCTGACGACATCCGGTCGGGCCCAGAAGGCATCTCCGGCCAGCGCCTCGGGGGCAATCCCGCTCAATCGATGCTTCGGCAGGATGGCTGGGAAGAGATTGAGAAACTTCGGATAGACTCGATCGAACACCAGCGTGAAGCGTTGCGCATCGTGGATGTCGACTCGCAGGATCGACTGATAGCCGTCGGGTGAGAGCACGCCCTGGACCTTCGGGTTGACGATCAGCCCCCAGGTGAAGGCTACGTCGTCCGCCGTCAATGGCTGACCATCGGACCAGCGCAATCCGGAGCGCAGCTGGTAGGACACCTCCATCGTGCCGGCGGCGTGGTTCCAGATCACGTCGCCGTTTTGCAGCGTCGGGATGCGCTCGACGAGATCGGCGATCGGCTGCAGGTTGTTATCGAGCTTCACCAGACCGGCATAGAGCAGCGCGTCGACCTGGGCGGCCGGGACTTCTTCGTTGAACAGCGGCGAGAAGTTCGTAGGGCTCTCCCAGTCACCCACTACCAGAGTTCCGCCCTCGTGGCGAGCGGGTTCCGGATGGTATTGCGAACCAAGCGGGCTGGCGGTGCCCAAGGAGATCCCGGGCACGGAGGGCAGCGAATTGCAGCCGCCAAGCAGAGGCAGCAGCACCAGGCCAAGGAGGCGGGAGCGCAGCCGCCCCCGGTGTGGAAAAGGCCGCGTGTTAGATGTTATCGAGGATCTTGCGGCGCTTCCGTTGGAATTCGCCCTCGGTGATGGCGCCCCGCTTGCGGAGCTTTTCCAGCTGACCCATGTTGGAGATCAGGTCCACGAGAGGCGAGGAAAGCCGCTTGCTGACATGCCGATCTTTCGTGCCGTCGAACTCCATCGGTCTGGTGTCCCAGGTCTTCAAATAGAAGAGCGCCTTCAACGCGGTATAGGGGATGCCTAGGGTTTCGATCCGGTCCTTTTCGACCGTCATCAGTCGCATGGTGACCCCGTGGCTAGCGTGGCGCAGTTCGCCGTCGAGGTAACCTCGCAACACTTCGCCGTCTTGAAAGCGGATGGCGACCTTTTTGCCGGCACGCGCTTGTTCGTCAGGCGTCGGCTGGCCAGCGGTGAGGGTGATGCGCTTGATCGACGGCAACGGGATGAGGGCACGCTCGTTGTTGCTCGCCTCGTCCGGCATCTCGAGCTCGATATTCGGCTGGTCCAGGTCGATCGCGCCAACCTGGCCCTCCATGATCTCGTCGTCAAGAAACCGTACGGTGACGGTGGTGGCCTTTTTGGCCTGGGGACTACCCATTTGTGGCCCTCGTGAAGGTGACGTCAGCGGCATTATAACGAGCCAATTGCGGAACTCCTGCGAAAAGATCGCGGCCCTGTGACAAAGTTGGAAATTGCGTCGCTGAGTCGTGCAATTGGCGCAAGACTGGGTGCTATGATTCGCCAGCGACTCGGCGGGAGAAACCTCTCGTCGAACGATTTTGCCGAGTCCGGGGTGGAAGACAAGTAGTGACGCGAGTTGCCAAAGGGCCCTCGGATCTCGATCTCATACGCGATTACCTCGGCGGCGACGTGGCGGCCTTCGATACGCTCTTTCGCAGATACCACAAGGCGATCTATGGCTTAACGTTCCGGTTGCTACGCGACCGGCAACTCGCCGAGGACCTGACCCAGGAGACCTTCTTCCAGATCCTCCGCACCATTCACCGCATCAACGACAGCTTCAACTTCTCGGCCTGGATCCACCGCATCGCCACCAACCTCTGCTACGACGAGCTCCGTCGCCGTAAGAAGTTCCCCGAAGCGCAGGAGATCGACGACGAAGAAAGCGAAGACTCCGTCTTGCAGGTACCCGATGGCGACGCTCGCAAGAGCCCCGAAGTCGCCCTCGAAATCAGCGAGCTGCGGGACGCGGTCTGGTCGGTGGCGCGCCGCTTACCGGAGAAATACAGACTCGTCCTGACCCTCCGCGAGCTGCAGGGTCTCAGCTACGCCAACATCGCCCGCAAGATGAAGGTCTCCGAGAGCGCGGTGGAGACCTTACTGCACCGGGCCCGCCGGAGATTCAAAGAAGAATTTCTGTTCATGGAGGGGAAGGCCCAGACCGAGGAGACACGTTGCCCGACGATCGCCTACCTGCTCGACAACTTCCCGCCCGGGACACTCCGGCGCGAGCAACGGAAGATGGTGGCGCAGCACCTCGATTCCTGCCCCACCTGCACCGAGCGGTATCCCAACCCGCCGCATCTGCAGCGCAACGACGTCATCGTCCAGCTGAATACCGGTGTGGTCACCCGGCGCCTCACGTCGAGGGTGCGTCACCCCAAGATCTCCTTCATGGACGGGCGGGTCCAGGGCGGTTACCGAAAGCACTAGTCCCGTGCGCGTTTCGGGGGCTCGACGGTCATCTCGATCTCGGTGATCTCGATAGGGTGCCAGTGGCGATCACGTTCTTCGTGCTCGATCTCGCCGAGCTGGTGTCGGTGCCGAGAATCGTCATTGGCATGGTCGTGCTCGAAGGGCGACTCGAGCCGATGCCGGTGCTGCGGCTCTTTGTCGGTGCGCTGGGCCGCCGCGGTCATGATGATGTGCGTGTGGCCATGGCGATCGTCGCCGTGCGCGCCGTGGGCATGCTCGATCACCTCGATGAGGCGGTGCCGGTGGGGCGCCGCATCGAGGGCGTGGCGGTGGAGGTACTCATCGTCGTGGCGGTGAGGCATGCTCCGATCTTAGGGGGTCAGGCCGGCGCTGACCGCAGGCGACGGCCGGTCAACACCAACCACATCAGACGGGTCGCCGCCCGCACCAGCAGAGGTCGAGCCTGGGCGATGGCGTCGTCGAGCGAGCCGGGTTCGACGACGGTCGCTTCGAGGGCGTCGAACAGGAGCCGTAGCTCGGTCTCGTCGGCGACGCTCCCGCCGATGGCGACCACCGGGATGCCGGCGTTCTTCGCATGGCGCGCCACGCCGGCCGGCCCCTTCCCAAAGCGTGCGGTTTGGGCATCGATCCGGCCCTCGCCGGTGATCACCAGGCTCGCTCCGGCGAGGCGCTGGTCCAGGTGCAGCGCCGCCATCACTAACTCGGCGCCCGGCTGCAGCCGAGCCCCAGTAAAAGCCACGAGCCCGGCGCCCAGGCCGCCGGCGGCACCGGCACCCGGCAATCGCTCGACGTCGATTCCGAGGTCGCGGCGGATGATCTCGGCGAAGTGATGGAGCGCGGCATCGAGTTCCGTCACCATCTCAGGGGTGGCGCCCTTCTGCGGGCCGTACACGGCGCTCGCCCCACTCGGTCCGGTCAGGGGATTGGTGACGTCGCAGGCAACGTCGACCTCGGATTGCTTCCAGTCGGCGTGCACCCCGCCCACGTGGATCCGCGCCAGACGCCGCAGTGCGAGTCCGCCGGGGGGGAGTTCGCGGCCGGTTTCATCGAGCAGGTGGTAGCCCAGCGCCTGCGCCAGGCCGGCGCCGCCGTCGTTGGTCGCGCTGCCACCGATGCCGACGACGAACCGGCGCGCACCCTCGTCGTACGCATGTTGCATGAGCTCGCCGACGCCGTACGTAGTGGCGACCCGTGGATCCCGTCTATCCCTGGGGACCAGCGCCAGCCCAGCGGCCTTCGCCATTTCGACGACCGCGGTCGACCCTCCATCGATCAGCCCGTAGTCAGCATCGACGGGATCACCCAGCGGCCCGCGAACCCGGCTCGTGCGCGGCTGACCCTTCGTCGCCGCCACCAGCGCGTCAACGGTTCCGTCACCACCGTCAGCGATCGGGACCAACACCAGGTCCGCGTCCGGCGCGGCGATGCGGATGCCTTCCGCAATCGCGGTCGCGGCCTCGAGCGCGGACAGCGACCCTTTGAAGGCATTGGGCGCGACGACGATGCGCATCAGCGCGTCGCCAGCAAAGGAGAGGGCGCCGTCAGTAGACCGGTGTCAGCCAGTTGCGGTACTTGGCGCTGTTTCCCCTGACGATGTCGAAGTAGAGCTTCTGGAGCTTACTCACCACCGGCCCGACCTGGCCATCGCCGATCGGCCGGCGATCGACATCGATCACGGGTGAGATCTGGGCGCCGGTGCCACAAAGAAATATCTCGTCTGCGATATAGAGCTCGGAGCGGTCGATGGAGCGCTCCACGACCTCGATGTCGAGCTCCTTGCGGAGCAGCTCGATCATCGCGAGCCGGGTCAAGCCCTCGAGGATGTTGTCGGAGGTGGGCGGCGTAAAGACCTTGCCGTCTCGGAGCAGGAAGATATTCTCAGCACTGCCTTCGCAGACGTGGCCGTCATGGGTCAACATGATCGCCTCGTCGAAGCCGTTTTCCATCGCCTCCGTCTTGGCCAGCGCCGAGTTGACGTAAATCCCAGTGATCTTGGCCCGAGCCGGTGCGGCGTTATCGTCGACGCGCCGCCAGCTCGACACCATGCAGCGGATGCCGCCGTCAACCTCTACGTAATTCCCAAAAGGCGTTACGTAAATGGCGAACGAGTCCTTGAGGTTGTGCAGGCGCACACCGATCTCTTCGGAACTCTTGAAGGCAAAGGGTCGGATATACACGTCCTGCCGGAAGTTGTTGCGCCGAATCAGCTCGATGCTGGTTTCGCAGAGCTCGTCCAGGTTCATCGGAATTTTGAGCTTCAACACCTTGACGGAGTTCTGCATCCGGCGGTAATGCTCCCGCAGCTTCAGTACGAAGAGCTGCTCGTGCTCCGGGCTCCAGTAGCCGCGAATGCCCTCGAAGACCCCCGTCCCGTATTGCAACGCGTGCGTCATCAACCCGACCTTGGCGTCGGCATAGCGTTTGACCTCGCCGTCGAGGTAGACCCAGTACTGCCCCTGCTCCCTCCGCCGTCCTTCGGATGCGCGGGTTACGCCTTCTGCCTTGATCGCCATCAGCCGACGACCTCCTTTTGCCTTATCCAGAGGCGGCGTGAAACTGGGCTCAGATGCCTTCCAAGTCCCTGGGCCGATTATATGCCCGCCTCCTTGGGCTCGAATAGGCTCCAATGGACGTAACGAAATCGGCGTGAAATGAGTTCAAAAAATGCTGTGCTAAGCTTGGGGCGCCGGTGGCCCCCTTACGGATGAACCCCCGGGTGGTGCGCTGGTTCACCCCCGGCCTCCACGTCAAGCGTTGGCTCGTCCTCCTGATGGTTGGGATGGTCCTGATCAGCCTCGGGATTGGCTACGCCCTGGCCAACGTCTACCGCTCCGGCGTCTCGCTTCCGCACATCTTCTACTACCTGACGCTGCAGTTCTGGCCTCGATACGTCAGGGGCGCGCTCTTCGGTGCCCTGGGCTTGACCATCATCCTCTTCGCCCTTTACAAGCTCACCCAGTCGGTGCTGGGGCCGTTCTTGCCCGGACGGGACCGGGCGCTTTCGGAGATCATCTATAACTACCGATTCCTGCAGAAAGGCCCCCGAGTGGTGGCGCTCGGCGGCGGGACGGGTCTCTCAACCCTGCTCCGTGGACTGAAGAAGTACACCGGCAACCTGACCGCGATCGTCACGGTGGCGGACGACGGCGGGAGCTCGGGACGCCTGCGGAAGGAATACCGGATTCTGCCTCCCGGCGACTTCCGGCAGTGCATCACGGCGCTGGCCGACGTCGAGCCCCTGATGACGACCCTCTTCCAGCACCGCTTCAAGGAGGGCAGCCTGAACGGGCATTCGTTCGGGAATCTCTTCATCATGGCGATGGCCGAGATCACAGGCGACTTCGAGCATGCGATCCGGGAATCCGGGCGGGTTCTCGCCGTCCGCGGGCAGATCGTGCCGTCGACCCTGCGCGACGTGACGCTGATCGCCGAGATGGCCGACGGCGAGACCCGTGTCGGCGAGTCGAGCATCCCGCATGCGAACGGCAACGGGGATGGCCACGCCGACGGGAACGGCGCGGTCGCCACCGCCACCGCCATCAAGCGGGTCTTCCTGCAACCCGAGTCCACCATCAACCCGGAAGCCGAAGAGGCGATCCTCAACGCCGAGATGATCACGGTTGGCCCGGGCAGCCTCTACACCAGCATCCTGCCCAACCTGGTCGTCGACGGAATGGCGGAGGCGCTCAAGGCGTCCCCCGCGATCAAGGTCTTCATCTGCAACGTCGCCACCCAGCCGGGCGAAACCGACTTCTTCCGCGTCAGCGATCACTTGAAGGCGATCGAGAACCACCTGGGCACCAACATCTTCGATTTCGTGGTCGTCAACAGTAACAACAACTTCCCGCTACCGTCGTCAGCGCAGACCGCCGGCATCAAGCGCGTGGTCTACGACCCGGCGACGGTCAACGAGCGCAGCATCCATGCGGTCCTCGTCGACGTCGTCAACCCACGGATCTCCACCCACCACGATCCCGACAAGCTCGCCCGCGCCATCATGAAGAAGATCTGGCGCTCCTGAGCTAAGCAGGAGCGAGGCCGCAGGCCGAGCAGCGGCCCTCGGGCCGCCGCCCTTTCGGGCGTAAGCGCCGGCGCCGTATGCCGCTCGCGCGAGCACACGAGCGCACGTTCTTAAGCGCGAGTGCGCCGCGAGCGGCTGGACGGCGCACCGGCGCATTTAAGTTCTGTGTAACTGTGCGCTTGCATGACGCGTGCGCCACCACGTCGTGAACGCGTCTTCGCCGAAGAAGACGGCGAGGGCGAAGGTGACACCGCCGATGATGTCGACGATGTAGTGCTCGCCCAGGTAGACGATGCTGAGCCAGACACAGGCGGTGTAGACGAGCGTCGGCCAGGCGCGGCGGCCCCAGAGGCGCAGGGCGAAGATCGCGCCGAGAAAGGGATAGGCGGCATGGAGCGACGGCATGGCGGCGTACTGGTTGGGCGTGAGCCAGTGATAGATGGTGGCCGGCACCGGTAGCCCGGGGATGTCGGTAAAGCTCGGCAAGGTGTGATCGATGATCTTGACCACCCCAGGCACGGCCTTCCAGGGCGGGGCGACCGGCAGCAACAGGTAGAAGACGAAGGCGGCGAATGACATCGCGATCAGCGCCCTCGAGAACCGTAAGAAGCTCCGCCGGTCAATGATCCAGAAGAGATACCCGAGTCCAAGCGGAAACGCGAAGTGCAGGAAATAGAACATCGTGCCCGCGATGTCGTACCAGTTCACCTGACCCGGGTGGTAGAACGCGTGCTGAAGGAGCAGGGTCGGGATCTGCCCGAAACTGATCAGGCGTTCGAGCGAGGTGACGTCGTGAATCGGCATCCCGAGCCTGCCGCCGAGGCCGCGCAGATACTCGTAAGACAGAAAGAGGACGAGAAAGGGGATCCAGTCCGCGAGGAACAGCTTGGCCCGACCGAGGATCAGGGCCGCGATCAGCATCAGGAGCAGGAAGCGCTCTGGCGAAACCGATAGGTGGAGAACGAAGACCATGAAAAGGGTGACGACCACCAGGTAAGCGCCTACCAGCGACGGCAGTAACCACGAGCGCCGTCGGCTCACGGTTGGACGCTGTGGCGCGTCAGCCGGCTGCACCGGGAAAGCTTACTCAAGGAGGGCGCAAAGAGCCTTACTTAAAGGCCGCTTAGAAGCGCGTCAGAAGATGGGATTTCGTCAAAACCGCCGTTATATTGAGACTCGACATGGCAGAGACGGCTCCCGAGGTGACGCCTTCCCGCAGCCCGCGAGTGCTCGTCGTCGACGACGAGCGCAGCATCGTCGACTTCATCCGGTTGGGACTGCAGTACGAAGGGTTCCAGGTGCAGACCGCACCGGACGGGCAGGCTGCGTTACGCATGATCAGCGAGTTCAAGCCGCATGTCGTGGTGCTGGACGTGATGATGCCCAAGCTCGATGGCCTGGCCGTCGCTGAAGCGATCCGCGGTAACAAGGACACCGGCGTGATCATCCTGTCGGCCCGGGACGAGGTCGCTGACCGGATCAAGGGCCTCGAGGTCGGTGCCGACGATTACCTGGTCAAGCCATTCGACTTCGGCGAGCTGCTGGCGCGAATCCGGGCCGTGATGCGGCGCCGCAATCCGAGCGCCGGGCCGCTGCTCCAGGTGCAGGACCTCACCATGGATGAAACGACGCGCGAGGTGCGCCGAGATGGGCGCTCGATCGAGCTCTCGGCTCGAGAGTTCGACCTGCTGCGCCTGCTCATGATGCATCCCAACCAGGTCCTTGCCCGGGACCGCATTCTCGACCAGGTGTGGGGTTACAACTTCTACGGCGACGCCAACAATGTCGAGGTCTACATCCGGTACCTTCGCCAGAAGCTCGGTGATGAGCAGCACAAGTTGATCCAGACTGTCAGGGGCGTCGGGTACCGCATCAAGGCATGAGCCATCAGTCGCGCCGCGGCGGGCGCGGCTAGTCATGGCTCGCTTCCGGTCGCTGCGCTGGCGACTAACGTTTCTCTACCTGGGCCTGCTCTCGGTCCTCCTTCTGGCCGGTAGCGTCGCCCAGTACTTCGCGGCGCGTGAAGTCCTCTTCCGAACCAACGCCGAGGCCCTGTCGAGCGAGTACGCGGCCGATCTCGTTGCCTTCCGCCGGCAGATCGGTACGACCGCGCGGCCGGCCGCGGCTCTTCGGGCCCTCATGCTGTCGGCGCAGTTCGCCAAAGAGCTTGCCTCTGGCCATACGTCGGCCGCCATCTTCGACGGCAACGGCGGACTGGTCACCTCGGCGAACGCCGGGATCAGTCCCGATCAGCCACCTCCGACGTTGACGACCACCGATTACCTGAACGCTATCCGAACAAAACCGAAGGCCTACTACCTGGCCGCGGCAAGCGACGGCTCTACGCATCTCGCCGTCCTCAACGTCGTTCGCGTCGGCAGTAAGCCGGTTGGCGTCGTGCAACTGTCGATTCCGACGGCGGTGATCGACCAGACGCTTCAGGCGGACCGCCAGTTGGCGGTCATCGGCTCGCTGCTCGTGCTCCTGGCGGCGCTGCTACTGAGTCCGCTGATCATCGGCCGGGCGTTGCGTCCCCTCGAGCAGATGTCGAGCACCGCCGGCGCGCTGGCGGCTGGGGATTACAAGCAACGCGTCAGCGTGCCACGAAGCGAGGACGAAATCGGAAAACTTGCCGTTGCGTTCAATCAGATGGCCGCCGGCATCGATCAGGCCTTCGAGGTCCGGCGCCAGTCAGAGGAGCAGATGCGGCACTTCGTCGCGGACGCCTCGCACGAGCTGCGCACACCCCTGACGTCGATCGCCGGATACATCGATGTGCTGGGGCGTCGCGAGGTGGTCGACCCCGAAACGCTTCAGTCGTCTCTCGCCGCCATGCAGCAGGAGAGCGCGCGGATGACCCGGCTGGTGAACGACCTGCTGACGCTGACCCGCTTCGAATCGGGCCGGGTGCCGAGCCGCCAGCCGGTCGTGCTCGACCAGTTCGTCTCACAGGCGCTCGACGAGCTGAGCCTGCGCGACAAGGGGGCGGTGGAATCGCGGGACTTGCGGCCCGGCGTCACGGTGCAGGCCGATCCCGAGGCGCTGAAGCAGGTCGTGACCAACCTGGCGCAGAACGCCTTGAAGTACGCGCCCGGGGCGGAGCAGCACTGGAGTGTGTTCCAGCTGGACGGGCGCGCCGCCATCCGGCTGCAGGACAGCGGACCCGGAATCTCTCGGCAGGACCTCCCGCACATCTTCGAGCGCTTCTACCGAGGGGAAAAGGCACGAGACCGTTCGACCGGTGGGTCGGGGCTGGGCCTGGCCATCGCCAAGTCGATCGTCGAGGCGCACCAGGGAACCATCGAGGCGTCGAGCGAGCCCGGTCAGGGAGCCACCTTCACGGCGTGGCTGCCGCTGGCCGCTTAGGGCTTCAAACGGATGATCGCCGAGATCTCGACCGGCACACCGAGCGGCAACTCGCTGGTCCCCAGCGCTTGCCGCGTGTGGCGCCCGCGCTCTCCAAAGACCTTGTAGATCAGGTCGGAGGCGCCGTTGAGCACCTTGGGTTGCTCCTCGAAGCCGGCAGCGGAGCGCACGAACCCGCTGAGCTGGATGAACTGCTCCACCCGGTCGAGCGACCCGGCATGCTGGCGAATCAGCGCCATGATATTCAGTGCGCAGATCTCGGCAGCGCGGGCCGCGTCCTTGATGCTGACATCCGCGCCGACGACGCCGCGGAATTGGACGTCGCCGTTCCAGCTGGGGATGACGCCCGAGGTGTAAAGGAGCTCGCCCACCTGCTGGACGGGCACGTAGGAGGCGAGCGCCCTGGGCGGCGCCGGCAATTCCAGCGCCAGCGTCTTCAGCGTCGCCTCAGCCGAGTCCATCATCGGGACCCGCCTCGACCGGGTCGTGAGCACGCTTGATCGACCTCCTGAGCCCGCCATCGACGGGCCGTCGCCATGAGGGTAGCGGCGTAACTCGCCCACCGCCAGCCTGAACCGGTGAAGAGATGGTTAACGGGGAAGGCCCGCTTGTGACGCTGAGTCACGGCCGGTAAATGCGTTGGTCCTCGCGCCGCATCCGCCAGCGTCGGGCCATGACCACGGCGCCGAGGGCGACCAGCACGGCCAGGGCGACGGCATAGGTCGAGTAGGCCGGCGAGGCGGTGGAGCGGCGCACCGGCGCCGCAGATGGGACGCTGGCGTGTGGCGTGGCGGAGGGCCTGCCGCTCGCGGAGGGCGCGGCCGTCGGCGTCACCCCCGCCACCGTGGCGGCCGGGTCCTCGATCCGAAACGCCCCGGCCGAGCCATCGGTCGGGTTCCAGGTGGCCGCGACCACCTGGGCTGGGTTGAGCCGTTGGAGCGCCAGGGCCGTCACGCGAGGCTTGGCCGGGAGACCGGCACCGAAGGCGCTCCAGCTGGCCCCGCGATCGAGTGACCGGAAAACGCCGCCATTGCCCTGGTCGCCATCGCTGCCGACGTAGATCTGGTCAGGGTTCGCGGGATTGAAGAAGGCGAGGTTGAAATCCGTCGATGGCAGCCCGGCCAGCACATTCCAGGTCACCCCCCGATCGTCGCTTCGAAAGAGACCCTCCGAGGTGCCGGCGAGGACCGGCGGATCCGTGCCGCCCGATGGGGCCGACGCGATCGCCAGTGAGGCGACGACCGCATCAGCGGGAAAAGTGCCTTTAACGGCCGCCCAGTTGCCGCCCAATCCATCGCTCTTCAGCAACAACGCCGCACCGACCGTACCGTTGTCCACCCCGGCAAAGAGGGTGAAGCCGTTGGAACTCGGCAGCACGCCAACCGCCGCGATCGACTCGGTGGCGAGCCCGAGGGCGTGCCAGGAGGCGGCGCCGTCGCCGGAGAAGTAGACGCCCTGGGCAGTCCCGGCGACCACCAGGCCGGTGCCGAACGCGATCGACCGCACGTCCAGATTGTTGAGCCCCTGGCTTTGCGCGGTCCAGCTCTTCCCTTCGTCGAGCGACTTGTACAGACCCGCGGTCTGCGTGCCGGCGTACGCCGTCGCCGGCTGCTGCGGATCGAAGGCCACCACCCACGCGCCATCGACGCCCGCGATCGCCGTGGTCCAGCTGGCGCCGGAGTCCGTGCTCCGAAGGACGCCCCGGCCCTGGGTTGCGGCAAGCAACACCGCCGGATGGGTCGGTGATGCGGCGATCGACCAGACGGGTCGATCCGGCGACCCGGGTTGCTGGGCGCCGGTCGACATCCAACGCGCATCCGCCGCGGAAACCGCGACAACGGTGGCGAGCAACCCGGCGGCCAGCGTGATGGGCGTGAGCAGCAGAGTGCGGCGCGACAATGTCACGTGGGTGCCCGGAAAAACGGAGTAAGGATAGCAGACGATCTTCGTGGGATCTTCGGCCCGACTTTGGACGGAGCGTCCAAGTCTGGGCCAAATTCGCTCGGAGCTCGACTACAATGCTCGACGTGCGACAGCTCTGGCGAGCGCTGCATGGTGTCCCGCAGCTGCTGCTGGTCCAGCCGGAGCAACTCAACTACGACCTCGCCTACGCGCTCGCCCTCCTGCCGCTAGTGATCGCGGGCATCGTCTTCTTCTTGCAGGACGCGCTCCTCCTGTTCGCCATCTCGTTTCTTGCCGGCATCGTCTGCCTGCTCGCCCTGCAGCTGGCCCGCCTCACCTTCGGGCTTCCCGCCTGGATCGGGTTCAAGGCAACGCATCCGCTGGTGGCGAGCGTCCTGATCGCCTGCTTCTTCCCACCCCGGACGCCCGCCTGGGTCGCCGCCACGATGGTGATCGTCTTCATCGTGATCGACACCATCGTCTGGCCACAGCTGCAGCGCGTGATGGTGCATCCCGCGCTGATCGTGTTCGGCATCCTCTTCTTGATCCAGCGACAGCTCGGATTCGGCTACGTCAATCCGTTCGACGGGCGGCATATCGACGATCCCTTGATGTTTTGGTTCCACGGTTTCGGTGTCTACGATCCGGTCAAGGTCTACGTCGGAAATGTCCCTGGACCGATCGGCGTCACCTCGGCCGGCGCCGTGCTGCTCGGTGTGACCTATCTCTGGTACACGCGAAAGATCTCGCTCGGCGTCGTCACGGGGTTCTTAGTCGGCATCGCTGCGCTGGCGCTGGTGATCCGGTCCGACCTCGGCTTCCAACTCGCCTCGGGGCCATCGCTCTTCCTCGCCGGCTATATCGCCGCGGACCGGCGCCGCGTGTTGATCCCGGAGCGCTTCGCCTTCGCCTTCGGCGTCGCCGCGGGGATGGCAACGATGATCCTGCGCTGGTACGGCGAGGGGCAGCAGGCCGCATGGCAAGGGCTGCTGGCGGTCAGCGTGGTGACGACCATCATATTGCGGGCGCAGGACATGCTCCGCGGTCGCGTTCGCCTGCCCCGCCGGCCGGCGCCGCTGCGCACGCTCACAGTCGACTCCGGCGAGCCGCCTGACCCGCACCGGTTATGGGCGCCCGTGCGTCAGGAACCAGCCCGGCAACCGGTGATGGCGATGTCGCCCGTGGCGACGGCCTACAGTCGCGCGGCGAGCCCCCACCCGGTTCGATCCTTCGACCTGCAAACAGATTCCAGTGATCTGGTGCGCCAGATGCGCCGGGCAGCCACGCGTGGCGGGCCCGTGAGCGGCGGCATCCGTAGTCCGCTCGCCATCGGACTCGCGCTCGCCATCGTCAATCCCATTGGCCTGCTCCTCACCTGGACCACGCGATCGATCAACCGCCCGACGCGGCTGCTGCTGACCGGCCTTTCGCTGCTCTGGTATCTAGCGGCGGCTGCGCTGACCTTCCTGCTGGTGACGCACCGCTAGCTTTGCCGCGCCGCCCTGCATCCAGATGGTTTGGTCGCGGGAGGGTCCGACCGAGACGATATCGATGGGGGCGCCGCTGAGCTCGCTGAGCCGATCGATGTAGCGGCGAGCGGCCTTGGGCAGGTCGTCGGGATGGCGGACGTCCGCAATCGATGAGCGCCATCCGGGCAGCGTCTCGTAAACGGGCTCGGCGTGTTTAAGGTGGCTGATGTTCGACATTGGAAACGACTGCAACTCGCCCTTGTTGAGGTACCCGGTGCAGATCCGGATGGGATCGAACTCCCCGAGCACATCGAGCTTGGTCAGAGCGATCGAGCCGATGCCGTTCAGAGCCACGCTGTAGCGGGCGACCACGGCATCGAACCAGCCGACGCGCCGGGGCCGGCCGGTCGTGGTGCCGTATTCGACGCCGATCTCCCGGATCTGCTCGCCCAACGCATCGTTCAATTCGGTCGGCATCGGGCCGTACCCGACTCGCGTGGTGTAGGCCTTGAAGACGCCCATCGTCAGGTCGACCGCGGTGGGCGGGATGCCGGAGCCGGTGAGCGCGCCGCCCGCCGTCGGTGAGGACGAGGTGACGTAAGGATAGGTGCCGAAATCGAGGTCGAGCATGCTGCCCTGCGCGCCCTCCAGCAGGATCCGATCGCCTCGTTTCAAGGCGTCCTGGACGATCGGGAAGATGTCCTTGATGTACGGGCCGAGCCGGTCGCCGTAGGCGGTGTACTCGGCGAGCACCGCCTGGGGGTCGAGGGGCGGCACATGGTAGAGCTCTTGCAGGATCGGGTTCTTGATCTTGTTCAACACGAACCCGAGCTTCTTCTCCAAGAAGCGTGGCTTCAGCAGGTCGCCGGCGCGGAAGCCGATGCGCCGAATCTTGTCCGCATACGCGGGGCCAATGCCGCGCCAGGTGGTGCCCAGCCGATCATCGCCACGTTGCTCTTCTTCGAGCTTGTCGAGGATCGGATGCCACGGCATGATCACGTGGGCACGGTCGGAAATCACGAGCCGGGCGATGCTGATACCGCGCGAGCGCACCTGCTCCATCTCTTCGAGCAGCACGCGCGGATCGAGCACCACGCCGTTGCCGATGACGCAGGTCGTGTTCGGATAGAGAATGCCCGATGGGATCAGGTGGAACCGAAATTCCTGGCCGGCGTTCACGACGGTGTGACCGGCGTTGTTGCCACCCTGGGAGCGGATGACCATGTTGGCATTTTCCGAGAGAAGGTCGATGATCTTGCCCTTCCCCTCGTCGCCCCACTGGCCGCCTACGAGGATCGTGACCATCTGCTAGCGCCCGCGTGCTCGGTCGAGGTTGGCGAACTTCGTCTGCTCATCGATGAAGAGCAGTTCGAGTTTTCCGGTCGGGCCGTTGCGGTGCTTGGCGATGATGATCTCGGCGATGTTCCGCCGGTCTTCGGCGATGTTGTCGTTGTAGAAGCGGTCGCGGTAGATGAAGAGGACGAGGTCACTATCCTGCTCCAGAGTACCCGACTCACGAAGGTCCGAGAGCTGTGGGCGATGGTCTGGTCTCTTCTCAGGTTCACGGCTCAACTGCGAGCATGCAATTACAGGTATCTGCAGCTCGCGCGCCAAGCTCTTTAAACCGCGCGAAATGTCCGAGACTTCCTGCACACGATTTTCTTGATTGCGGCCCTGCATCAACTGCAGATAGTCGACGATGATCAGTCCCAGGTTGTTCGCGGACTTCAGCCTGCGCGCCTTCGTCCGCATTTCCATGACCGAGACATTCGGCGAGTCGTCTATATAGATCTGCGCTTCGGAAAGCGCGCCCATCGCCTGCGCGATCCGCGGCCACTCAGCGTCCTTCAAGAGTCCGGTCCGCAGCCGATACGAGTCAACGGACGCTTCGCTGCAAAGCAGTCGCGTAACGAGCTGCTGCTCTGACATTTCGAGCGAGAAGATCGCAACTGGAATCTTGTATTGGATCGACGCGTGCTGCGCGATGTTGAGCGTCAGAGATGTGTTATGAAGCAGGACGTCTTCCGCGACGAAATTCGCGCCCGACGGGACAGATAGGTCATAAACCTGGTGGTCGCCAGTCGGCTCAATGGAAACGATGCGGTCCCAATAGAGCTCCGGGTTGGCCAGCTCGCTCAGCCACCAATCCTCAAGGACCTCATTGAAAATTCCGAGTCGCCGCTGGGAGAGGCCATGATTCGCGCGAGGGTTATACGTTTCGAACTTCGATGTGCGGGCTCTTTCTCCCGACAGCACCGCGAGCTTGGACCAACCAAGACCCTGCATTGCTGCCGCTGTTCCCACCATGTTCCACACCGCGATTGGAAGATGACCGTGGTTGCTACGGAAAGTAGGCAGGTCTGAAGCGAATCGCCTGGCCTTCTCGCCGATCCAACCAATTTCCTTCTGATACATGGCGACCGACTCAGACTCAGTTACCTGAACTCGCCAGCAGCGCTCGGATTTCCGGTAGAGGCGCGAGACGATACCGAAGCGCACAAAGGCATGGTGCACATCCCTCGCCAGCCCTTCCGACGCAACGCCAAACTCGATCCGCGGGCGGCCATTTTGAATTGCGAAGATGCTGCCATCGCACGACATCAGGCCGCGGACGAATTCGCGAAGCGTCTCCTTGTCCCATCGCCACGCAACATCAGGGAAACGCTTAACCTCCGACTTCTTGCCCCAAAGATCGAATTCCTTCAGCCAACGAATTACGGGGTTTGTCCGCCAAGAGTAAGAGGGTTCATCTTTGCGGAAACCGGAGACAACGTAGTGCGGCCCGTACTGCCTCACATGACACGTTGGGAAATGGGACGCGACCGCATCTTTAAAGTCAGCGATGATTTCGGCATCAATGTTGATGAATTCCGGCGAATTACTCGAAAGAGCTCCGTCACCAACGAAGTATCCGAGTAGGCGCGCGAGCTTGGCCGGCACTTTATCTTGACCGAAGACCGGTAGCTGCCGAGGAACAGCTATCGCATCACCCTTAACAAGATCGTGGAGAGGCTGCCAGCCTGAGACGGTCAGAAACGGATGGTGCCCAGTAACCTCAACTCGCCTCCCAGTTTGGGTGGTGACCGCAAAGCACGGCTGGACACCGCTGTCAACCCAGGCGCTGATCTGACGGGCTTCGATCCGGCCGCTCGGTGAAAGTCCAAAAACGGAAGGCCTCTTACGCCTGACGAATTCTTCAATGGACAGCCTGGTACCAGTCTCCGGGTCGTCAACTAGGGTGCTGAAAATCACGCACTTCCCAATTCCCGGTCTTGCAGCAATGATGATCAGATCTGACTTCTGGAAGCCGCCGGTTTTCGCATCGAGGTCATTGAAACCACTCGGCACGCCCGAGATGACGGACGAATCTTTGTGGATCTGCTCGATCTGGTCCCAGGTCGTTTTGAGAATGTCCTTGAGCGCGACGAAGTCCTGCGTGATGCGGCCTTCGGCGATGTTGAAGATGACGCTTTCCGCCGTATCGAGCGCCTGGCTGGCAGGCGTGCTCTCGTCGAAGCCGAGGGCCGTGATCCTTCCGCCGGCACCGATCAACTTTCGCTTGGTCGCGCCTTCCTCGACCAGGTGGCCGTAGTACTCGACGTTGGCCGCAGTTGGGACGCCACTCTGGAGCTCGGCCAGAAATGCCTGGCCGCCGATCCGCTCCAGCACGCGCATCGTCTCTAGCTCGGCCGCCAGCGTCAGCAGATCGATGGGGTCAGCGCGGTCGTAGAGGTTCAGCGCCGCGCGATACACCTGCGCGTGATGGTCGAGGTAAAAGTCCTCCGGTCGGAGGAAGTCGGCCACACGCACGATGGCGTTGCGGTCCAGCATCAACGACCCGAGGACCGACGCTTCCGCCTCGAGGTTGTGCGGCGGCACGCGGCCACCGGCCGCCGGCGGGGCCGGCGAACGTCTCAGGTCAACTGTCAAGCGGAGGTAACCATCAACGGGATCCGCGCCGTGACCTCATGGTGGAGCTTCACGTGCGCGTTGCCCGGTCCCATGGCCTTCACCGGCTCGTCGAACTCGATCTTGCGCCGGTCGAGGGTGATCCCATGCTGCTGCTTGAGCGCCGCCGCCACGTCGGCATTGGTTACGGCGCCGAATAGCTTGCCATCCTTGCCGCTGCGCAACTTCAGCACGACCTGCGCAGCCTCGAGCCGCACCGCCAAGGCCTTCGCATCGGTCAGCTCGCGCTCCTCGCGCTTGGTTTCGGTGGCCTTCTGACGATCGACCTGTTCCTGGGCGCCGCGGGTCGCCTGTTGTGCCAGCTTTTGCGGGAGCAGGAAGTTGCGAGCGTAGCCGTCGGCGACGTCTTTGGTCTCGCCGGCCTTCCCGGTGCCCTTCACATCCTGCAGTAAGACAACCTTCATGTGGCATTCCTCCGGGCGCGAGATAGGACGACACGTCCACGCCCACGCAGATCGTTCAGTCGCGACCGCAGGCCCTGGCGCCCGTTGCGCAGGTCCTGATCGAAAACGCTCGTCCCCAGTGCAATCTGTTCCTGGTGTTCGGCCACAACGTCTTTGGGCGCTTTCTCGACGAACACCCGAATCGCCAGCACCGTCAGCGCCACCGCGTCCATCTCGCCGAAGATCGGCAATCGCAGCGGCACGTCGACCACGGGGTTGAGGATCAGGGCCATGGCCGCCGCCAACGCGATCTTGTTGCGCTGCGGGACGCGCGCATCGCGGTAGAGGCAATAGGTGAGCTTGCCGTAGCGCGGAAGTTCCCGCGCGATTCGCCGGAGCAGCCGAAGACTGAGCAGCATGCTTCCCCTATGTCCGCGAGCCTTTGGTCGCGTCGAGCCTGCTCCGACGCGTCCGTGGCGACGCAGAGTTTAGCAGAGCATCAGCCTAACCAACCGTTGTGACAGCTGTCTGTCGCGATATCCCCAGGAGCCGGAATACGGGGCCTGTGGAAAGACCCTGAACAACCAGCGAGAGGAAGACGAAACCGAAAACGAGGGCCAGGATTTCTTCATGGCCAGCCACCTCGGCGGGTAGCGCCAGCGCGAGCGCGAGCGAGAGGGCGCCCCGCAGCCCGGCCCAGACCAGCGCGGCGCGCCAGCGCCAGGGCCAGAGATCGCTCCTGGTCAGTGTGACCAGGGTCACCATCACCGCCCGCGCCACGAGCACGGCCGCGACGAGGAGCAGCAAGCGGCCGCCAACGCGCGCCACCTCATCGAGACGAACCTGCAGACCGACCAACAGGAAGACCACGCTCGACATGGCAAAACCGAGCTGGCGCCAGAATCGATGGACTTGATGATGGGTTGCGGGTTGGTACGCACTCCCCAGGATCAACGACAGGGCAATCACCGCGAGCAGACCACTGGCGCCGATTCGGTCCGCCAGCAGGTATGACGCGTAGGCGGCCACGACCGTGACCGCGATCTGCAACGGCTTGGGAAGCGAGGCGAGAACCCGGCGCGTCAACAGGCCGAGGGCCGCACCGACGGCCAGGCCCCCGACCGTCAGCAGCAGGAACAGTCCGATGACACCGAGCGGAGCGAGCACCTGACGCTGAACCACGGCGAGCGCGAGGACGAAGAGCACCACGGCGACACCATCGTTGACGAGGCTCTCGCCCTCGAGCGCGACCCGGAGCCGCTCTGGTGTGTGAAGGCGGCGGAGGGTAGCGAAGACCGAAACCGGATCGGTCGCCGCCAGGATAGCGGCGAGCAGCAGCGCTTCGTCGGACGGAACGCCAACGGCACGAAGGAGAACGAAGACGAGAGCCGCCGCCAGCACCGCGCCGGCTACTCCGAGCAACAAGATCCACGGCAGCTCGCGCCGCACGGCCGTGATCCGCAGCGAGAATCCGGCGTCAAAGAGTAGTGGCGGTAGAAAGACGACCAGCACGAGCATCGGGCTCACCGTGAAGGCCGGAACCACGCGTGCCGTGGCGAGGACCGCCCCTGCCAGCAGCAGCAAGAACGGCCACGGCCACCGGCGCATGGCCGTCACTCGGACAGCAGTTCGGGATGCGCCTCGAGGTAAGCCCAGGCGGCCGGCTTGTCCGACGGCAGCGTGCCATCGACGATCGCCTCTTCGAGCGCTGATTTGACCCGCTTGATCCACGGACCCGGGGGCCGTTCAAAGCGTTGCATCAACTCCTCACCGCTGAGCGGCGAACGGATGGCGGCGATGGCGCCGGCATCGAGCCGGCGGATCCGCGCCTCGAGGTCATCGATTTTCTTGACGTCCGGGTAGTGGCTGGCACGCATGTCGGCGCGCGCCAGCGCGAGCAGCCGGTCGAGCTGGTCACCGGCATCGCGGACCAGGCGGCGCACCGCTTTGTCTTCCCAACCCTGTGGGTCGTACTGGATGGGACGCATATGCAGGCGAATCAAGGTGGTCACGGCGTCGATCAGCTCGCCCGGATAGCGCAGGTGTCGCAGGGCTGACTCTGCCATGACGGCACCGACCTCCTGGTGGCCGATAAAGGTCGGCTTCCCCTCGCGTAGCTCGTGAACCGCGGGCTTGCCGACGTCGTGCAACAGCGCGGCCAGTCGCGTAATGAGGTCCGGCGGCGCGAGCGTGGCCGCCAGCAGGGCGTGACCGAACACATCGTGGCTGTGCCATCCGCCCTGCTGCATGCCCTTGCCGGCCTCGAGCTGGGGTACGATCCGCACCAGCAGCCGGGTGGAATCAAGCAGCTCGAGTCCGCGACCCACCTGATCGGCGACGAGCAGCTTGGAGAATTCATCGCGGATCCGCTCCATCGAGACTGTCGGCGGCTGCAACCGACCAGACTGATTCCGGATGGCCGCCTCGACCGGCGCGTCGAGCGTAAAGTCCAGGGTCGCGGCAAAGCGGATCGCGCGCAGCATTCGGAGCGGGTCCTCATCGAAGGTGGACTGCGGCTCGAGCGGCGTCACGATCCGGCGCGACTCGAGGTCGGCGAGCCCGCGCCCGGTGAGGTCGAGCACGCTGCCATCCCAATCCATCAACAGGGTGTTGACGGTGAAGTCGCGGCGCATGACATCATCCTTGAGCGTGCCCGGGCTCACGTGCGGTTTACGGCTCGATGGGTCGTAGCTCTCGACCCGACTGGAAACGAATTCCAGGGCGCGGTGATCGAAGTCGAGATGCGCGGTCCCGAATCGTTCGAAGACGACCGGCGGGTGGAGCTTCATGACGGTGGCGACGTCGGCCGCCAGCTGGATCGCTCCCCGCCCCTCTACCAGGATGTCCACTTCGCGGATCTGAGTTTCCCGGTCTCCACCGAGCAGCCGGTCGCGCACGTAGCCGCCGACCACGAGGACGCGCATGCCACGCTTTTGCGCTAACTCGCGCACCGTGGCGAAAGCCGGCTCCCACCCAGGAAGCGCCGGCGGATCAAGCCGGACGGTCATGCCCTGCGCGGAGCCGCGCGAACTCGACGGCGCCAATCAGTCCCGCATCGTCGCCCAGCGCGGGCCGCACGATGCGAAGCCCGCGACGCGCCGCCTTCCACGAGGACGCGATCATGGCGCGACGCATCGGTCCCAGCAGCGGCGCCCCCGCCTTGATGACACTGCCGCCGAGGACGATCAGCTGGGGATTGAAGAGGTTGACGAGCGTGCCGATCGCGATCCCCAGGTAGGTGCCTGCCGTGTCCAGGATGGTGATCGCGAGTGGATCGCCGGCGCGAGCGGCGCGCACGACGTCCTCCGCCGACGGGGCCGCCAGTTGGTGAAGCGCGCTGTTGGGAGTTCGCGCGCCTTGCTCACGCGCGGCTCGGGCAATGCCCGTCCCGCTGGCGAGCGCCTCGACGCAGCCACGGTTGCCGCAAGTGCACAGCGGGCCGTCGCGCTGCACGACGATGTGGCCGATCTCCCCGGCACTCCCGTGCGCCCCGGCGTAGAGCTCGCCGCGGATCAGCAGTCCCGCGCCAATCCCGGTCGAGACGGTGACATAGATGAGCTCGCTGGCTCCGCGCCCCGTGCCGCGGCGGTGCTCGCCGAGGGCCGCAAGGTGCGCGTCGTGATGGAGGTAGCTGCGGATCCCGGTCGCCCGTGTAAGGATGCGGTTGAGCGGGACGTTGCGGAATCCGGGCAGGTTGGCGGGACTGATGACGAGCCCGGCGGAAGGGTCGACCGGCCCGGGAAGGCCGATGCCAAGCGCGCGCACCCGTCGGGCAGGCGTCCCGTCCTCGGCGAGCGCGTCGACGACCGCGGCCAGGATGCGGGCGATCACGTGCTGCCGGCCGCGAGCCGCTTCCGTCGGTCGGCGCACGACGGTGCGTAGACGACCGCGGTCGTCAGCGACCGCGACGCGAAGTTGCGTACCACCGAGATCGATCCCGACCAGGGCCATTGGTATCGCGGCTCAGAATAGACCCGCTATTGCCAGCGTGGCCGGGCGAGCGGTCGCAGGGTGGCCGCGGCCACCGCGGCGCCGACCAGCAGTGCGACGGCGGTGGCCCGGAAGATCAGATGGTATTGGTCGAAAATCGCTTGCTTGACCTTCAGCGTGTAGAAGGCGAACTGGGCCGCGAAATTCGGATTGAGACCGGGCAATGGCGGCAAGAGATGCGCGGTGGCGCGATGAAATTCCCACAGCCCAAAGCCCGCGACCAGCGAGAAACCGACCAGCATGCCGACGAGTCGCATGACGATCAGAAACGACGCGCCCGCACCTCGCTCCGTCTCCCCCACCGCGTCCAGCAGCGCCGCGCTAACCGGCGCGATCTCGATGCCGAGCCCGAGCCCGGTGAGGAACAGTTCGCCGTCCGCCAGCGTCAGGGGCCCGATGAGGTGTGGCTTGAGCGAGCCTTCGGTCCAGCCGGACAGCAGCAAGAATCCAACCGCCGCCAGGACGAGGCCGAGGGCAGCGACGAATCGATAACTTCGCAACCTGGAGGCGAGCCAACCGCCCAGAAGGGCGCCGATGGGAATCCCAAGCATCAGCCGAACCAGCAACAGCGCCGATCCGCTCGCGTTCATCGAGAAGACCGCGTTGGCGAGTACCGGGATATAGACGAGGGCGACCATGAGACCAGCGCCCGCGATCGCGTTGGTGAGCGCTGATCCACTGAATGACGAATCGCGGAAGCGGCGGACGTTGATCAACGGTTGCGGCGCGCGTCGCTCGTACCAGACGAACGCGGCAAAGAAGAGCACCGAGAGCGGCGCCTGCCAGATGAAGCCGGCGCCCACCGGGCTCTGCTCCGGATTGGCCGCGTACAGCGCCAGCGTCAGCAGGGCAAGTCCGGCAGTGGCCAGCAGCGCCCCAACCCAATCGAGCGTCGTGGGACGGCGCTCCTCCCGGCGCGATTGAATCTCAGGCCAGAGCGCCCAAATGATCGCGGCGGCTGCCGGGACGTTGAGCCAGAAGATCCAGGTCCAGCCGAACGATGACGCAGTGACCAGTCCGCCCCACAGCGGCCCGAGGACGCTGCCAATCTCCTGGAGGGCGCTGACCGCGCCCAGGACGGGGCTTCGGTCGCCGGCTGGGTAGAGATCGGCGGCCAGCGCGAGCACGGCCGGCACCAGCGCGCCCCCACCGGCGCCCTGCAACAGCCGGCCCGTGACGAGCTGGGAGAGCGACGGCGCGCTCGCCGTCAGGAAAGAGCCGAAGGCGAACAGGGCGAGGCAGCCAGCGAAAATTCGGATCCGCCCGAACCGGTCACTGAGCCCACCCGCAATCGGCATGACGGCGAGATAGCCGAGGAGAAAGCCGGTGATGATCGGGGTCGCCTGTTCGGGCCGGTTGACGGCGATGTGAACCGAGGTCAGCATCGGCAGCAGGGCGGTGACCACGACGTAGGCGTCGAGGGAGGCCAGGAACAGCCCGGCTCCCGTCAGCGCAAGGAGGGCCGGGCGGTTAACCGAGCGGAGGCGGGCTGACCGAAACGGGGTGATCATGGTTGGAGAAGTCGAAAACGATCGTCGCCGCCTGCGAGGCATCGAAGAGGTTACCGGTCACGCGTGCGCGCCACATGTCGTTGCTTGGGGTCTCGATCCAGTAGGTGGCGTGGTACGAGCCCTGATCGCGAATGAGCGGGAGCAACTGGTGCACCCGTGGCGCCTGTAGCACGCCGTCGACCGGGTAGGTGTCGTGCCCGCTGATCTTTTCGCTGTTTCCGCGGTACGGCGCGGTGGTATCCCGCATCGCCGCGAAAAGTCCAGCTTGAGGATCGAAGAGCAGCCGCGCATCGAAGAACTGGGCAACTTGCGCGGCCGTCAGCTCCTGCCATCCACCCGTGAACGACTTCAGATAGATCTTGCCCGCATTGAAGATCACCTCAACCTCGAGGAGAACAGCGCCCTCCTTGAGATTCACCTTCGCGTGCAGGTCGGGCGGGTGCGAATCACCTTCGGCGCTCTGCACCGGCTCGGCGGGACCGGTGAACCCGGTGATCTGCAGCTGAAAATGAAATCCCTTGAGGCCGAGCATGCGTTGGCTCGACTGCGTGAGCAAGGTCGCGCCGTCGGGAGGTTGCGGCCCGCAGGCCGTCAGCGCCATCACGAGCATCAGACCGGCCGCTACCACACGGGGCCGCCAGGCCGCGCGCATCAACTCCTCAGGATACGGTCGTCTCCGACCCGGCGCGTGATCTTCTGCGCGTCCATCCACTCGAGCAAGGGAAGAACGTAGCGTCGGCTCGATCCCAGCAGGTCGCGCGCGGCCGCTACTGTCAGCGTCCGATGCTCGGCGAGGTGGGCCCGCAGCAAGCTGACGGCTTCCTCATAGGCGGATCGCGCAAACACCGTGTCCTCGTTGACCCGCACGATCCGGCCGTCGGCGACCAGGTATTGCAGCAGCGCCGGCGTGAGCGGGTGCCGGCGCAGGAGTTCGGCCAACGGCGGAGGGTTGAAGCGCTGCGACTCGAGCTCGGCGAGAAAGGCGCCTAGGAGGGTTTCCTGTTCGGTGCTGAGCAATAGCTTGTGGCTGGACAGCGCGACCTCGCCGGCTCGATCCACGGTACGGCCCTCGACCGCCAGCTCAGCCAGGGCATCCGCAAATAGGTCGGCGGGAATACTGGTCCGGCTGCGCAATTCCTCTCTGGGCATGCCACGCCGGAGTGGTTGCGCCTGGTGGTAGGCCTCGAGCGAAGCGATGACGCGCGATTGCAGGCCATTCCATTGGTCGCGGCCCAGCAATCCCGATGGCAGCCGGCGTACGGCGCCACTCTGAGTGAGCGGGGCAAGGACCTCGACCAACTGTCCCGTGGGGACGCCGAGAAAACGTGCGAGCTCGCCATCGCGCAGACCCCAGGGATGCTTGCCCAGCTCGAGAACCGCCGCGGTCGCCGGGTCGGCTCGCTCCCGAGCAGCAAGATTACTGATCAGCGCGGGATCGCGGCGGCGATGACGGCGCGGCGCATGGTCGACAATGACGCCCCCGGCGACAGTCGCCGGCGGAGACGGGACGCGGAGGATGAAGCGATCGCCGTCCAGCGCCACCAGCGGTTCGGCCGCAAACAGCTGCGCCCAGCCGGTTTCTCCCGGTGCGAGCTCGTCGCTTTCGAGCAAGCTGATCTCCACCTTCACTTCGGCTGTCTCGTGATACATCAACAGCCGCTGGCGGTGACGCAGCGGTTGGGCGGCACCCGGGAGCACGAGCAGGCGCGCGTCGAGGCGCCGGCTCGGTGGGAGGGTTCCGGGTAAGGCCAGCACGTCGCCGCGCTGCACCTCCGAATGGTCGACGCCGCTGAGATTCACGGCGGTGCGGCTGCCAGGACGGGCTTCTTCGACCGGTTGGTTGTGCTGCTGCAGCCCTCGGATGCGCACGCGGCGCCCGGCAGGCAGCACCGAGACCTCCACGCCCTGCCGAAGCGCCCCGCCCACCAGGGTTCCCGTCACCACCGTGCCGAAGCCCGACATGGCGAAGGAACGGTCGACCGGCAGGCGAGGACGGCCGACGTCCGGTCGTACGGCAGTGTTGGCGAGTTCGCCGTCGAGCGCCGCCTGAAGCTCGGTCAACCCGTCGCCGGTGACGCTGGAGACAGCGACGACCGGCGCCTGCTGGAGGGTTGTTCCGGCGAGCAAGCCCGCCACCTCCTCTCGAACCAGCGCCAGCCAAGCATGGTCGACCAGGTCCGCCTTGGTGAGGACCACGACGCCGTGTTCGATCCGCAATAGATCGATGATGGCGAGGTGTTCGCGCGTCTGCGGTCGCGGACCCTCGTCCGCCGCGATCACGAGCAGTACCGCGTCCATCCCGTGCACGCCGGCCAGCATGTTCTTGAGAAAGCGCTGATGACCCGGCACGTCGACGATCCCCACGCGACGGCCGCTCGGCAGTGCCAGGTAGGCGAAGCCGAGGTCGATCGTCATGCCACGTCGCTTCTCTTCCTCCAACCGATCCGGGTCGATCTGCGTCAGCGCCTTTACGAGCGCCGACTTCCCGTGATCGATATGGCCGGCGGTGCCGACCACGAAGGACGCGCCGCCGACGTGCGTCATGCGAGCGCGGCGACCACCGCGTCCAGGAGGGCATCGTCCTCGTCTGGGAGGACGGTGCGCGGGTCGAGCAGCACCCGCTCCTGCTCGATACGGCCGATGACCGGCGGTTCGTGCTCACGCAACCGGCGGAGCAGGTCGGCCACGCTTCTGGGGCGTGAGGTGATGGCGAGCGCGGTCGTGGGCAGCCGCTCCCCGGGCAGCGAACCACCGCCGACGGTCGACTCTGCCGGGACGACCTCCACCTCGATGCCGCGTTCCATCAGCCGGCGTTGCCAGGAAAGGGCGCGGGCCGCCATCGCGTCGGCGGACGCCCCGAGCATGTTCCAGATCGGCAGCGCCGCCATCGACTGGGTGAGGTAGAGGTCGACCGTCGCCGTCAGCGCGGCGAGTGTCAGCTTGTCGACGCGCACCGCGCGGGCGAGCGGATGCTTCATGACTTTGTCGACCAGGTCGGCGCGACCGAGCAGCAATCCGGCCTGTGGACCGCCCAGCAATTTGTCTCCGCTGCAGGCCAGCAGGTCGGTGCCGGCTCGCAGGCTGTCCTGGATCCTCGGTTCGGCAGCCAGTCCGTAGGCGGCGGTGTCGAGCAGCGAACCACTGCCCAGGTCATGCAGTAAGAGGACGCCATGCTGGCGTGCGACTCGAGCCAGTGGTTCGACCTCGACGCTCTCCGTAAAACCGACCACCTGGAAGTTACTCGCGTGCACCTTCAAGATGGCGGCCGTTTTTGGCGTGATCGCGGCGGCGTAATCCTCGGGTCGTGTGCGATTGGTGGTGCCCACCTCCACCAGGCGGGCTCCCGAAAGTCGCATGACGTCGGGCATCCGGAAACCGCCACCGATCTCGACCAGCTCGCCACGCCCAACGATGACTTCCTTGCCCCTAGCCAGCGCCATCAACATGAGGAGCACCGCCGCGGCGCAGTTGTTGACAACCGCCGCCGATTCAGCGCCGGTCAGGTAGCGCAAGCTGTCGGCCACCAGGTCGTGGCGCCGACCGCGCCGGCCGCTCCGTGGGTCGAACTCGAGCGTGGAATAGCGACCCGCGATATTCGCCGCAGCCTGCGCCGCCGCGGCCGGCAATGGCGCTCGGCCCAGGTTGGTGTGCAGCACCACCCCGGTCGCATTGATCACCGGCCGCAGCCGAGGCCGGCGTAAGTCTCGGACGAGCGCCTCGATCCGAGCCAGCCGAGCTGCCGGATCCGCAATCGCACCGCCGGTGCGCTCTTCGTCGAGGGCACGTTGCACCGCGAACAGAACCAGCGCCCGGCCGTGCGCCACGACCAAGGCCTGCGCCTCGGCTTGCTCGAGGACCTGATGGACGCTCGGCAGGGCGCGGAGCGCGTCCATCGTCAGGACCCCACCGCGAAGGGCGGCAAACGGAGGAGCAAGCGGGCCACCGGGAGATAGAGAAAACCGAGGATCCCGGTCAACAGCACGAGCAGAACGAACAGGAGCTGGATCAGCTGCCGCTGGGCGTCGATCCGGGCAAACAGTCTGCCGTAGCGCCGCCGGAAGAGCCGCTCAAGAAACGTAAAGCCGTCGAGTGGAGGGATCGGAACCAGGCTGATGACGGCCAGCGCCACGTTGAAATAGAAAGCAACCAACAGCACGCGCCAGGGCGGCCACGCGGGATCGAAGGAGCCCGTCCCCAGAGCCAGCTTGATGGGAATCGACAGCACGATGGCGATCAGCAGGTTGGCGACTGGACCGGCCAATGCGACCAGCGCAGGATCCAACCTGCCTCGCATCCGATAAGGGTTGATGCGGACCTCCTTCGCCCAGCCGAAATTGATGAAGAAGGCGGCGATCGTGCCCAGGGGGTCGAGATGGTGGCTCGGGTCCAGCGAGAGGCGACCGTCAACCCGAGGCGTCTGATCGCCGCGTGCAACGGCGAAGGCCGCCTGCGCCAGCCCATGACCGATCAGGCCGATGAGCAGGCCCGGCACGAGATAGATCGCGTTGATGATGAACTGGACGGGATCGCTGAACACGACCTTGTAAGTATCGGCAAAAGAAAGAAAGGCCCCGATCGCTCGGAGCCTTTGAACGAATGAAACCCGACGGTTAGGCGGCGGCGGGCTCGGGCCGCATGCCGACCGAGACGGTGGAGGCAGCCGACTCTTCCGAGTGGACCGCACTCTTGCCGCGGAGGATGCCGCCCTCATCGATGATCAACGAGCCGACGACGATGTCGCCAAAGACCTTGCCCGTGGCCAGGATCTCGAGGCGCCCCGTGGTGTTCACGTTGCCCTGGATGCTGCCTCCGACGACGACGTTGCGGCCACCCACGTTGCCTTTGACCCGGCCGCCCTCGCCGACCGACAGGTCGCCTTCCGTCGTGAGGTCACCGTTCATTTCGCCGTCGAACCGGATGTTGGACGTTGACTGCAGCCGGCCTTCGAGCTTGATCTGATTACTCAGCACCGTCTCGGCCACGATGGGAGCAGCTTCTCGCGCGGATCTCTTATCGAACACGCAAACCTCCTGGCAAGTTGTTGGACCTTTGTGCCAGAACGGTTACGCGATCGGTTTTCTTGCTTACCTTCTAAAAGGTCACGCCTGGAGCAAACCGCGCAGCACGATCGATCCCACGATCAGCAGAACGAACATGAGGCCGGCCGTGATCGCGATCCGCCGCAGGTCAGACCGGAAATAGGGCACCCGGTCGAGCGGGATGGCAGCGTCCTGCGTGGGCAGTGGCCCGGCCACCTGACGACCGCGTGTGGCGCGCGGCAGGGGACGAACCGCGGGGGTGACGGATGGTGAGGGCTGGGGGGCGGGGGCGGCCTGACTGCTCTCGGCCGGGGTCGACGGCGACGCCTGCGGGATGCCCGCGGGGCGGGCCGCACGGCCGCCACCGGACGATCCGCGCTGGGGCTTCCTGAGCTGGTTGCGTTTGTTCTTTCGCGCCATTGGGATCCTGAGCCGAGTGGAGTTTACCGCGATCGTGGAAAAGCGCTTGACACGTCCAACCGGCTGTGGTACAAACTCACCCGGGTACAACATCTAGCGTGTGCCCGAAGCCGCGAGCCAACAAGGGCCAGATCCCTGCAGCCGTCCTGCCATCGCCGCTGCAATGCCCCTCCTCATCTGGTCCTTGTTGTATTTCCGGCCAGAATCGGCGGCGGCCGCTCGGTCCAGGCGACGGTCTGGTACTTCGAGGCGCTGAGCGCCTCGGCCGCCACCCGTTCATCGGGTTGCAGCCGGCCCCGGGCCAGGTTGGCGGCGAACTCCTCGGCGAAGGCGTCGGCCACCGCCCGGGCGATCGCAGGTGGCTCGAAGTCGCCCACCGAGTCCAAGCCGGCCACCCCATCTTCGATCGGGCCTGCCGTGCCATCCGGGAGACGCAGGCAGGCGAGCAGCCGCTCGATCCGCGGTTCGATCAGGATGCTGCCGTGCTGCAGGATCGCCGTCGCCCGACGGACCTGCGCGCTGCCGACCAGCTTGCGGCCGTCGAGCAGGATCTCGTGGGCGGACGGTCGGTCGAAGCAGACCGGACCATGATCCGGGCCCGTTTGCGCGGCGATCTCGGGCGCTAAGACGACCGGAATGCCGAGTCGCTTGAGTCCACGTTCCAACGCCAGACTCAAGCGGTGATACGACGGCAGCACGCCGCTGTCATCACCCAGCAGCCTCAGCGGCAGCGCCACGCTATAGGTCAGCTCGCGATCGTGCAGGATGGCGCGGCCGCCCGTGGGCCGGCGGACCACGTCGACGCCGAGACGGCGGCAGCCGTCGACGTCCACCACCTCGAAGTCCTGAAAGTACCCCAGCGAAAGGCAGGGCGGCGCCCACTCGTAGAAGCGAATGGTCGCTGGCGCACTGCCATTGGCCACGCCGTCGAGCAGGACCTCATCGACGGCCATGTTCCAGGCGCCGCTCGCCGGGGGGTCGAGCAGCAGACGCCAGGCAGTGTCAGACGTTGAAGCGGAAGAGGGACACATCGCCATCCTTCATGACATAGTCGCGCCCTTCTAGACGTACCTTCCCGCGCTCCCGGGCCGCCGTGTACGATCCCGCCGCGACCAGGTCATCGTAGGCGACGATCTCCGCCTTGATAAACCCACGTTCGATGTCGCTGTGGATCACGCCGGCAGCCTCGGGCGCTTTCGCCCCCTGGCGAACGGTCCAGGCACGGACCTCCGGATCGCCGGCGGTGAGGAAGGTGACGAGGTTGAGCAATCGGTAGGCCGCGTGGATGAAGGTCGGGAGGGCGGCCTCTTTCAGACCCGCGTCCTCGAGGAAGACCGCGGCCTCGTCGTCCGGCAACTCGCGGATCTCGGCTTCCAGGCGCGCCGACAGGGCGATGACCTCCGCACCCTCGGCCGTAGCCTCGGCGCGTAAGGACTGGAGCTCGGCTGTCTCCTTGCCGATCTGGTCCTCCCCGATGTTGGCGACGTAGAGCACCGGCTTGGCGGTGAGGAAGGAGAAGCTCTTGAGGAGTTTTGCCTGCTCCGACTCGAAGCTCAGGGTGCGAATCGGTTTGCCCTCGTCGAGGTGAGCGGCCAGCCGGTCGAGCAACTCCAACTCCTCCTTCTCCTTGGCCCCCGCCTTCATCCGCGCGGTGCTGCCAATCTTCTCCCGCCTCTTGTTGACGACGTCGAGGTCGGCCAGAGCCAGCTCGAGGTTCACCATCCCCATGTCCCGGCGTGGGTCGAGTTTGCTGTCGACGTGCTGAACGTTGGGATCATGGAACGAGCGGACCACCATGGCCAGCGCGTCGAGATCGCGGATGGTCGACAGAAACTGGTTGCCCATACCCTCGCCGCGACTGGCTCCGGCCACGAGTCCTGCCACATCGACAAACTTCATGACGGTAGGCGTAACTTTCTTCGGCTTGTACATCTGCGCCAGCACGTCGAGCCTCTTGTCCGGCACTTCGACCATCGCGGTATTCGGTTCGACGGTGCTGAAGGCGTATGAGGCAACCCCGGCGCCGGCGCGGGTCAGCGCATTGAACAGCGTGGTCTTGCCGACGTTGGGCAGTCCAACGATGCCGACGCCGAGGGTCATCGCGGGTTACGCAGGCGTGCCGGCACGAGGTCGCGCATGAAGACATCGGCCACCGTTTCGGGGCGTTTGATCCATTCCGCCTGGTCGCCCTGGACCAGCACCATCCCGGGCCGGGGAAGCGCGTTGAAGTTGCACGCCAGACCGTCCTGGTAGGCACCGGTATCGAGGATGGCGATCGAGTCACCTGGTTCGACCTCGGGGAGGTGCGCGTCGGGAACGATCCGATCGGGCTGGCAGGTCAGCCCAACGATGTCCGCGACGAGCGCGCCGGGGCGGTCAGCTTTGTTGGCGACGATCGCTTCCCAGCGGTTGTGCTCCCAGACCACGTCGGGAAGGAACATGTCCGAGGTATCCGTCTCGACCCATGCGTGCCGGGTCGGCGTTTGTTGCACCTTGATGTTTCGAACCGTCGCCAGGTGAATGCCGGCGTTGCCGTAGATGCCGCGACCAGGCTCGATCTCGAGGCGAATGCCCTGGGGATCGAAACCCCGCGCCCGCAGCCCATCACGCAGACTGGTGGTGACGATTTCCGCATAGACCGAGAGGTCGGGGGCGGGCTCGGCTCGGTCCTGCAAGCGGGACATGCCCCGGCCAAAGGGATCGCGCGGCACCGGATAGCCGCCACCAAGGTTGACCTCGGCCGGCGTCCAGCCATCCCACGCCTCGCGCAGGGTAGCCAGCAGCGTGACGTAGGCCTCGACGATCGGCGGCCACTGGGCCGTGCCGTTGGTGTGGCGGCCGATGTGGGCATGGACCCCCGTGAGGTCGATCTCTGGCGTGCGTCGCGCTCGACGTCCCAGTTCGAGCACATCATCGGTCGGGATCCCGGCTTTGTAGAGGCGGGCCGCCTCCGCGATGGAGGTTGCATCCTCGTACCAATCGGTGGGCTGGGTCAGTGCCGAAAAGTCCGGCCGGATCCGCAGGCGGATGGAGGCCCGCTTCCCGGAGGCGATTGCCGCCTGCCGAACGAGGTCCAGCTCGGCGGCGCTATCGAGCGTGATGCGTGCCCCGGCCCGGACCGCGGCGTCGATGAGTGCCGCGTCCTTGATCGAGCCGTTGACCGAGATCCGCTCCGGCGGCACCCCTCCCTGGAGCGCCGCATGGAGCTCTCCGGCGCCGAAGCTGTCGCAGCCCAGGCCCTCCTGGCTGAGGATCCAGCGGGTCGCCAGCGCGAAATTCGCTTTGATGGAGGCGAGCACCAGGACCGGTCCGTCGCTCCACCGCTGCTCGAACTCGCGGCGGTAGCGACGCGCGTTGCGCCGGAGCTGGTCCTCGGACATGACGTGGATGGGCGTGCCGAAACGACGCGCGAGCGCGTCTGCCTCGCATTCCTCGATGAACAGCCGCCCTTCGCGAATCGAAAGACACTCGTCAAGGCGGGTCTGTACCGCCATCGGCCCACCTCCTGAAAATTGAGCAGACGCCAGAGCCCCCACCCTGCCCTCCCCCAGAGGGGGAGGGAACTATCGGGGTCCCGGTGTGGGCAAATGCTATCGGGTCCTAGGCGATGACCGCCGGCGATCAGTAGTTCGATGGATCGTCGAGGCTCACCAGGTCGTAGGGATTCGTGCGATCGGGGAACAAGTAGGCGAGCTCGTCGGTTCCCTCGCCAAAGTCGGTGGGGTCATCCGGGTCATAGGGGTTGGGTTCGGGAATCATCGTGAAACCTCCTTATGCGCCGACCGGCTCGGCGACTGGCTGGCCATTCTCGACGGGACTCTCCGTTTTCGGGCTGAGCATCTTCATCTGATCCATCACAACCTCCGTGGTGTAGCGACGCAAACCGTCCTTGCCATCCCATTCGTGGCTGCGAAGCCTGCCCTCGGCGTAGATCAGCTTGCCGCGCGTCAGGAATTCCTGGCAGATCGATGCCAGCCGGTCGAACGCCACCAGCGAGTGATACTGGACATCCTCCTGCCGGTTGCCGTCGTCGTCCTTCGAGTAACTGTTGGTCGCCAGCCGAAGCTTCGCAATCGTCAGTCCTTTCGGACTGGTGACGATCTCTGGATCACGGGTTAATCGACCGACGAGGATCACGCGGTTGACCATTTCATTGCTCCCTTCTACAAGCCCCCACCTACGCCTCAAACGCTCGCATCGCACGTTCCGCGCGGCTCGCGTGGGCCGGCGGGCCCGGCCCTCCCCCAGAGGGGGAGGGGTTTCTTTGCGCCTCCCCGAGACGGGGAGTGTGATGTTGCGCTAGCGACCACCTCCCTTTGACTCGAGGAGTGGCAGGGGATCGACCGGAATGCCTGCGATGCGCACCTCGAAATGCAGGTGCGGTCCGGTACTGTTGCCGGTCGATCCCATCAACGCGATTGCCTGTCCGGCCATCACCATGTCGCCCGCCTGGACGAGCGGCCAGTCGAGATGGGCATAGAGCGTGCTGAGCTGCGGGTCGCGCTCCACCACGATGTAGAGGCCGTACCCTCCGCGCTCCCGGTGCATCGTCACCAACCCGCCGGTCGCGGCGTGGATCGGGGTATCGAGCGGAGCCGCCAGGTCGACGCCGCTGTGGAAGTGCCCGCCTGGACACGCCGCCGACCATGGCTCGATCTCGAGCGTCGTACATCCGAACGGCTGGGTGAGGACGGCGTGGTCCACCGGCATGAGCAGGGAGCGTCCATGCACCTGCTGCGCCTGCGCGACCATGCCGGCCATCAGGAGCGGCACGGCGACGAGTGTGCTGCCGATCGCGAGCAAGGGCCGGCGCCACGACCAGGCCAGGGCCGCCACCCGAGTCGTGGTCAGCACGACTACGCCCTGGAGCCCCGGGTGGTGGTGCCGATTGCGCTTTTGACGACCTTTTTGGCCAGCCCTTCACCCAGGTGCTGCGCCTTGCCCTCAAGGTGCGAGGAGGCGTTCATCAGGCCCGGAACTTTGATCATGAGATAGAGCACGGCGACCCCATAGAGCGCCTCAAGCGGGCGCCCGCCAACCTGGTCGGCAAAGAGGCTGGCGAAGCGCAGCACCGTCACCTGTCCAAACTGCATGAAGACCGTGAGCAGGAAGAGGCGCAGCCACGACTGCGCGTATCGCTTCGTTTCCGGCAGGATCATGCAGATCGATGCCAGCGGCGCCACCGCGAGCAACACCGCCAGCAGGGCAAAGCGCACCACGTAGGTGAAGGCGACGATGACCAGCATGACGACGATGGCGAGCCGGATCGCGATCTCGAAAAGCGGGAGACCAAAGCCGTTGTTGAGCGGGAACGTCCAGGGCATTCGCGGGGCCCCGCCCGGGAGCGGCTGCGTCCAGACGGCGTGGACCATCGCATTGTTCAGGTCGATCGCCATCTGGCCGAAGAGGAGCGCGAAGTGGCCCATCAGCACCGCCGCCATCGCCCGGGGCAGGATGACCTTCAACGTGTAATGAGCTCGGAAGCTGCGTTCCCACAGGCTGCGCAAGAAGGCCCAGGTAAAGACCAGCAGCAGTAAGAGGTCGGCCATCGCCAGCGTCAGGTGGAACATCGCCTGCAAGGCCGGTTCTTCGGTCAGCGGTCGCGGCGTCAAGGCGGAAAGATCGTGGGTGCTGAGCAAATAGGTCTCGACCCCGCCCGCGATCGAGTCGCGCACGTCGCTGATCAGATTGTTGAAGAAGCCGGTGACCAGCCCGGAAAAGACCTCTAGCACCGCTCACCATCAGGACCGCAGCCTTCAACCCGGCTAGTGATTGACCGAATCCACGAGTACGCGCACCAGCAGCCCGGCCATCTCGACGCCGATGGTGCCGAAGACGATCCGGCCGATCCAGCGCTTGGCCTCCATCACGCTGCGCGGCTCGATGGCGATCATCTTCCAGATAAAGGCACACACGAAGGCCAGGGCTCCGATGCTGCCGGTCAACCCCTGCGCATACCCGGTCCAAACCTCGAGGACGTGCTTGAGCTGGTCCATCAGTGCTTGGTTCCCAGCTGCTCGTGGATGCGTGCCTCGACATAGGACTCGATGGCGACGGTCAGTCGCTGCAGGATGCCCCACTGCTCGACCAGGAGGCTGCGGTCTTCGCTTCCGAATTTTTGAAAGAGCTGGGGCCCGAGCCCCGGCTTAGCGGAGGCCGGTGCAGCGGCCGCGGATGGCCGCGGCGGTGTCATCAGCGTCGGGATAACCGGCGGTGCGAGGCTCGGCAGGATCAGCGGGGGCGGACGAAATGCGGTGCGATGCGGCTGGATCGCCAGGTGGATGCCGAGGCCGGTGAAGGCGGCGAGCACGGTGACCTCGCCACCGATGAGGGCGAGCTTCCAGGATGGGCGCATGGAGGACTCCTCGAGAGGGTCGACGGGCGGCAACGCTGCCCATCCTTACACAATTTCGTGTATTTGTCAAGACGAAATGACGAACGCTAGCGCGTCAGGGGTTGAAGCTGCGGGTCCGTCGTTCGGTGCGAGCCTGCGTGAGGCTCTGCATCGCCTGGGCGAGAAGCGCGGCCCGATCGTCCTTGCCGTGCTCGCTGGCCGCGACTCCGGTGTCGACGGCGATCCGGACGATGTCGCCATTTGGTGTCGCCGCGTACGGGTGCTCCTCGAGCGCGGGTCGCAGGCGATCCGACTGCCGGACGGCGACCGCCCGGTCGGCTTCGGGAATCACCAGGCAGAACTGGCCGTCGCGAATGCGCGTCAGCGTGTTCACGCGCCGCGTCTTCGCCCGAATGACCGCGACAAATTCACGCAGGATGCGGCCCAGACCGGCTTCGCCGTACTTGCCGCGAAGCACTTCGAAGGCCTCGATCTCGAAGGTCACGACCGCCAGGTCGTTGCTGTATCGCGACGCCCGGCTGATCTCCTTGTCGAGCAGGTCCTCCAGGTAACGGTTGCTGTAGGCGCCGGACTGGAGGTCGAGGAGCGCGACCTGCTCCGCCTGCATCAGCTTGCGCCCCATGACCAGCGCGTAGAGGCCTTCGGCGACGAAGCTCTCCATCGCTGCCAGCGGTTCCTCGAGGTCGTCGCGGGCACGATCGAAGCCCACCACGATGGCGCCGAAGGTTGCGCCTGCCTTCTGGTCGGGGATTGGCACACCGACGACGCTCCCCACCTTGACGCTGTCGTCGGTGAGGTAGCGTGACCAGGCGCTCTTGGAAATGTCGGGCACGGTCACGGTGCGATCCGCATGCTTGACCCACTCCGCGATGCCTTCCACCAGGCGGCGCTTCGCCTCCACGAGCTGGTCGGGGGACGTCTGGTCGTACGCCGACGCCAGGTCGGAGCCGCTGTCGTCGATCATCAGCACGAGGGCGTAGTCGGCGCGCGTCAGGTAGAGCGCGGCGTCGACGACATGCTGGGTCAGCATCTGCGCATTCGACTCGGCGATTTCCGCTTGCAGACGGCGCAGCGCGTGACCGACGCGTTCCTTCGCCTGCATTTCAGCCAGCAGGTTCAGCCCCACCGAGACCAGCTCACCCGCGCCGAGGAGGTTCTCGGCGTCGTGTCCCTGGACGGCGTCGGCCGCCTGGATCAAGTCGTCGGGAAAGATCTTGAGACGGAAGGCGAGCTCGGCAAATTCTTCTACCGAGTTGGACCCGTGGCGGACCGCCGGGCCGAGCACGGCCCCGATCTGAACCTCCTTTTCGTTGCGCACCGGCGCGATGAAATGTCCGACCCCGGACTTACAGACCCCGATGGTTTCCTCCCCGCGTTTGAGGAAATCGGGATCGTTGTAGAGCGGGCAGGCCTTGCGTTCCTGCAGCAGGCGGCAGTAGCGTGGGTAGTCCTCAACCGCCGTGAGCGGATGCGCGTCGAGGTCGAACACCTGGAGCCGCAGCCCGGTCGACGCCGCAAAGCGGTCCACCATCCGGGCGAACTCCGGACTGCTGACCAGCGCGCCAAGCTCCCCTTCCTGCGGTTCTACCTCCATCAATACTGTCCGGCCTTCGAAGGCATGGCTCGACCTTCAAGGCAACAACGCTGTAACAGCGGAAAACCTGTCGCGCTGCCCGCGCTCCCGCCCGAGTTCGGACTGTATTCGCGTCGGGCCCCCGACAGGCGGCTCATTCTAGGCCCGATTTTGGCCCTTCATCGGTACACTGGGCAGGGTGCTGTCTACCCGCCTCCTGAGCAAGCGCTACGGCAGCCTCACGGCCGTGGAGGAGCTCGACCTGGAGGTGGGCGCCGGGGAGCTGTTCGGCTTCCTCGGCCCCAATGGAGCCGGCAAGACCACCACCATCAAGATGCTCGTGGGGCTGCTGCGACCGACGAGCGGGAACGCTCGGGTGGCCGGCATCGACATCGCGGCCGAGCCGGAAAGGGCCAAGGCGCTGATCGGCTACGTGCCGGACGCCGCCACCCTCTACGACAAGTTGAGCGCCCGTGAGTTCCTCGAATTCTCCGGCGATCTCTACCACGTCGAGCGGCGTCTTCGCGATCGTCGCATCACGGCGCTGCTGAAGTTATTCGATCTCCAGGAGCGGGGCGATGACTTTCTGTCGGGCTACTCGCGCGGCATGCGACAAAAGGTCTCGCTGGCGGCAGCGCTGCTGCACGACCCGCAGGTCCTGTTCCTCGATGAGCCGACCGTCGGCCTCGACCCACAGAGCGCTCGCCAGATGAAGGACATCCTTCAGGACTTCTGCCGGGAGGGGAAGACGGTCTTTTTTTCCACCCACATCCTGGAAATCGCCGAGCGAATGTGCACTCGCCTGGCCATCATCAATCACGGCCGGCTGGTGGCGATGGGAACCCTGCAAGACCTGCGCCACATGGTCGGCCAGGACGGGCAGTCGCTCGAGCAGATCTTCCTCGAACTGACGGGCAGCCGCGAGGACGATGTCAGCGCGGTGTTGCGTGGCCTCGAAGGATAGACCCGTCGCGGGCGCATTGGAAGGGCTGGCGCTCGGCCTTCTGCTCTGGCGCGTGCAGCTGCAGATGTTCATCAACCAGACGATTCGGAGTCGCAATGCCGGTCGGATCGCCGGTACCATCGCGGGCGCGGCCGTGATCCTGCTTGCCTGGTCCTGGGAGGGGTTCATCACCTGGCTCGGCGCGCAGGCTTCGCACCGCGTGCCGGTGCGGATCGACACCGTCCACCTGCTGAGCCTGGCGTTCCTCGCCTATACCGGCGTCCTGATTTTCAGCAGTCTGATCTTCAGCCTCAACGCGCTCCTGCTCAACCCCGACCTGGATCTCCTGCTCGCGGCGCCGCGCTCGGTGGAGAGCGTACTCGCCAGCCGGATGGTGGTGCAGCTACTCCGGCTGTTCCTGTTGAGCCTGCTGTTCACGGCACCGGCGCTCTTGCTGCTCGGCTTCGCGAATCAGAGCCCGCTGATCCCGCTCGCCTTCGCAATGCTCTTCCTGCTCTACCCCGTGTTCGTGGTCGTGATCATCTCCTTGATGAGCCTGCTGCTGGTTCGCATCATTCCCGTAGGACGGGGCCGCGAGGTTCTCACGCTGTTTGGTGTCGCGCTCGCCATCGGCATCAACCTGGCCAACTTTCTGTTCAATCCCGCGCTCCGCGATCCCTCCTTCGCGCGCCACCCCGGGGTGGCGCCAGCATTGCCGGACGTCCCGCTGGCCAGCTCAGCGTGGCTGCCATCGGGCTGGGCTGGGCGCAGTGCGGCGGCCGTGCTCAGCGGCGACTGGGCGACCGCCGGCCAGTGGATGCTGCTGCTGCTGGCGGCCTCGGCCGCGATCTTCGCCGCGGGCAGCGTCCTGAGCGGGCGCCTCTACATGGCGGGATGGATCCAGGCGGTCCCACCTCGCCGCCGCCACGCCACCCCAAGAGTCCGCCGCTCGAGGGGAGCGGTGCCGCTGCTGAGCCCGGTCCTGGCCGCGGTCGTGATCAAGGACTGGCGGATGCGCACCCGCGACCTGGCCCAGCTCGTCCGCTTCCTCATGCCCGTCGTCTTCCTCTTCATCATCTTCGGGCTGCGTTTCCCTCGCGTGCTGGGCGCCGTGCGTGGCCTCGGCGATGGGCCACCAGCCGCGATGATCGGCCTGATCCCGGCGTGGATCCTGTTGTTCTCGCTGAGCATCTCGCTCGGCCTCTCGGCGGTCAGCCTGGAGGGCAAAAGCATCTGGGTCTACGCCGCCTCCCCCAATAGCACCCTGCGCTTCTTGCAGGCCAAATGTTGGTCCAGCGCCCTACCGACGGCATCGCTGGTGGCGCTGGCGGCCCTCGTTGCAGAAATCATCATCCGGCCGGGATGGCTGTGGGCGATCACGGCCGTCGTGCTCGCCGCCGCCGAGGCGGCCGCGGTCACCACGCTGATGGTCGGGATCGGCGCGGTGTTTGCTCGCTTCGACTGGACTGACGCCCGACGGATGATGCACCCCGTTGGCCTTTTCATCGGCATGGGGCTGTTCGCCATCGTCAGCACCGCCAGCGCGCTACTGCTGGTAATTTCGATCGCGCTGGCCGCGGTGACGCGGTTCCCGCTTTTCACGACCTGGCTGGCCGCGATGACCATCGCGGTTGGCGGCGCAGTCGCCATTGCGGCGCTGGGGATCCTCTTCGGCAACGAGCGCCTACGCGGGCTAGAGGTCGGCTGACTCCTCGGCAACCGGGACCGGCTCGGGCTCTTCCCGCAGCGGCGCCCCGATGCGGTGATGATGCCGGCAGCGTGCCTGGTAGGTTGCGGCGCCGCCGATCACGACCAGGGGCCCGTCCGCCGGCGCCGGGACGCCATCCAGCAGGCGCTGCGTGCGGCTCGCTTGATGCGATCCACAGCCGGGGTACTGGCAGGAGGCCTGCAGCTTGGTGAGCCGGTCGGCGTAGGCGGCAAGCAGCGGCATCGGTCCAAAGGGACGGGCGAGGAAGTCGAGGTCGAGCCCGGCAACGATCACGTGGCGGCCGCGGTTAGCCAGCTCCTCCGCGAGCGCCACGATTTCGGGCCCGAAGAACTGCGCCTCGTCGATGCCAATCACGCGCGTGTCATCGAGCACCTGCGCGGCCAGCGCCGCCACATCGGGGACTGCGATCGCCGGGAAACGGATCTCGCGATGCGAAGCCACTGCCGCAATCGCATAGCGGTCGTCGAGGGCGGGCTTGAACGCCTGGATGGTGGACCCGGCGTAACGGGCCTGGTCGAGTCGGCGGATCAACTCCTGGGTCTTGCCGCTGAACATGCAGCCGCTGATCAGGTCCAGGCTGCCCGACGGCTCGTCGAACCAGATTTCCTGGAAGGCCTGCGCCCGCGGCTCGGCGGTATGGTGACGCCGGCACACGGGGAGAAAGCGCTCCGGCGTGCCGTTCATGGCAAAGAAGCGCTGAGTCCGGCTCGCGAGGTTGCGGCAGCCCGGCTGCGCGCACACGCCGTCGTCGAGCTTGAGCGCGACGTCGGCGGCGCACATCAACTCGGGCATCGGGCCGGCCGGCCGGCCGGTGTAATCGAGCTCCCAGCCGGCAACCACGACATCGACCCGGTGGACGGTGGCCAAGTCGTTCAGCACCTCGACCAGACGGTCGTCGTAAAGCTGCGCATCGTCGACCGTGACCAGCTCGGTGGCCGGATCGAGCTGATCCATCAATTGGTTGGCATCCGATGGAGCAGCGAGCCGCTGCATCCGGCGCCCCTGCCGCTGTGCGCGCTCGGCTTCGGCCTCGAGCTTCTTGGTCTTACCCGAATGCGTGGGACCGCAGTAGACCGTCAAGCTGCCGAGGCGCTGGTGCTCGCGATCCTCGCGATACCGTTCGTTGATCATCGCCTCAACCCCGGCGAAACTCGACCTTAGCCTGCTCGACCAGCCCGGGGTCGGCCAGCAGATCGGCGCCGGTCATGGCAAGCGCCTTCGCCGCGTCGACCATCGCTTGATAACCGCGCAGCGAGCCCGAGGCTTCGAGAAACGCCTGGGAGTGACCGGGCACTTCGGCCGGCGCAATGCCAATCGTTGGGTGAAGCGCGGGAACGACGTGGCTGACATTCCCCATGTCCGTCGACCCGGCACCATCCCAGGGCACGCCCTCGACCGGGTCGACCCCGAGCCGGCGCAGGTTCTCCTCGAAGAGCTTGGCCAGCACGCCGTTGTTTCGAAGGTCGACGTACGGCTCCTCGTCGAAGGTCAGCCGCACTTCGCAGCCGGTCGCGAGCGCTGCCGCCTGGAAAATATTCTTGACCTTCTGGACCAGTTCCTGCATGTAGGCTTCGTCCCGCGCGCGCACCAGGAATTCGCCGCTGGTCCTCTCGGGGATGATGTTGGGTGCGGTGCCGCCCTCTTTGAGGAAGCCGTGCAGCCGGGCCCCCTCCTTCACCTGCTGACGCAGCATGCTGATCCCGTTGTAGGCCAGAACGAAGGCATCGAGCGCGTTGACGCCCTTCTCGGGATCGCCCGAAGCATGCGCGGCCCGGCCGATGAATTCGAAATGCATGTGCGTGACGGCCAGCGCCCAGTGGAGCACCTGCGTCCGCGTGTCGGGATGGAACATCATCGCCGCGTCGACTTCCTGGAAGATACCGGCCCGGATCAGGCGGATCTTCCCGCCGCCGCCCTCCTCGGCGGGCGTGCCGATGACGAGCACGCGTCCCGGCAGCCGGTCGAGCGCATCGGCCAGCGCGATCCCTGCCCCAGCGGAAGCGGTGGCAATCAGGTTGTGGCCACAGCCGTGGCCGAGACCACGGAGCGCGTCGTATTCGGACAGGAACGCAATCGTTGGGCCGGTCCCATTCCGCCGGCTGGCCACAAATGCCGTTGGCGTGTTGCCGACCCCGAGCTCAACGCTGAACCCATGTTTCTTGAGGAGTTCGGCCAGCCAGGCGACCGCCTTGTGCTCTTCGTAGCCGATCTCCGGATTGGCGTGAATGTCCCGCCCGATCCGTTCCAGCTCCGGCCGGAGGGTATCGATTCGGGTGCTGATTTCATCCTTCAGCTGGCTGATGGGCGCCTGAGCTACTGACACGCTGGCCAATAATTGTATGGCGATGGCAGAACCCTCGAACCTCGAACAGGCCTCGGATGACGAGCTCGCCCGACGAGTGCGCGAAATCATGGCTGAGATGACGCCCCTGGAGGAGGCGCTAGGCCGGTTGCGCGCCCAGATCCAGCAGGTGGTCAGCGAGCAGAAGAAACGCGAGCGCTCGCAGCACCTCAAGGCCCGGATGCAGGTCCGGACCACCGTGGCCCAGGGCCAGATGCCGACGCTGCAACAGGTGGCGGAGAGCTCAAACGATCTAGTCCCGCCCGATGCATCACTGGCCGGCCTGCGGTTCTTCCGCGATAGCGGCACGGAGATAGGGCTTGGCTACGCGACCGGACGCGAGCCAACGGTCTGGATGACGAACGGCTCAAGCACAGCCGCAGTAAAAACTGTCGCGGAGATCCGCGCGCGTTATCTCGAGGGCTGGGACTTCGGAACGGCCGCCCATCCCGGCGTGCGCATCCACATCCCGAACAGCAGGACTGAAAAAATCCTGCAAGCTTCAGAGGTTTTCGTTCGGTTGAGAAGCGGAGAATAGCCCGGCCGGGTGTCCCTCGTTACGTTCTGGAATTTCGGATCCTATTGGCCCAGCACATCGCCTTCAAGCGGGCCCTGTGCCTCAGTCCGGGAATTAGTTCGGAACCGGAGCGGGTTCCTCCCTGGGTGTCGCCGGCCAGCTCGGCTCGTCCACAGGCTCCGGAGCGGACTCCGGCTCCTCGAGAATCTTGACTGTGCGAATTTCGCGCCCGATATTCACCTCATTTCCTCCCAGAAATTACCTGCGCCGGCCATGACCTCTTTAAGCTTGTCCAGGGGGACAACTGGGACCTGATACTTCCGTCCGAGGGCTTCCGCAGCCGTTGCGGATAACCGCCCTTGAGCTTCTTTGCTCCGGCTCGGGTGCCGGGCCTTCTGGATGGCTTTGGCCTCGATCTGTTGGATCTGCTCCGGGGCGACACCGGACACCAACTTCAGAATTTGCCGCTGGCTGGCTGTCAGTCTCAAGTCGAGGGGTATCTCCGGCAGCTCGACTGAGAAGGCAACGATCCGCGCGAACTGTGCCCGCCAGCCTGCTGTGTGAACGCGAACAATTCCGGTGCCGGCGACGCCTGCCAGGACGAAGGAATCGGAATCCAGATTCGTGAACCCCGAAAACCGATCGACATCGTGGACCGCGTAGAGACCGCAACCGCAGTTCATGGCGGGCGCACGGTGTCGCGGCTGGCCTTGCATCTTCCGCCCGGACAGCAAGCACACCGCTTCGTTTCGTCCCGCCTCCCACGAGTACCCGCTGGGGCCGATGCTCCGCAAAACCACTGAAGGCTTACTCCACAAGCTCCGGACGAGTTGTACTCGGTTTATTCGAAAACCCAGAATGGGCCGCGTCTGCGTTGAGTCAGGCCCGACAAGCTCTGGAAAGACGGTTCCCCAGACCACGGGATCGACCTTCACCCTACCTCCACCTCCCCTGCGCGGCCCGCCCACGCTGCTGGTCGTGCGCGGCTGTAGTACCACGGCGCCAGGCGGTTGAAACCAATTTTGCCGCAAATCCGGGATCCCTTGTCGCCGGTGGCCGCGAGGACCAGCGCGTCTAGGGGAGAACGACTGCTCGGCCGAGGCGGCCGGCAATGGGCGGACCGCCGGGTCGGTGTACGAAAACGTCCGCCTCGTAGTTGAGTCGACCGCCTTCGAGAAGGACGCTCCGATCGTCGACCGCGAGCCGCAGGCGCAGATGACGGCGATCGTCGCTAACCTCGGTCTCGGATCGACCCGACTCGCCCGGGTAGATCTCGAAACTGAGCGGGTCCCAGGTGCGTTCGTTCGCGTACTGGAGTTCCGGGCCCATCGGGATGACGGCGCCGGCGCGCACGAACAAGGGAAGTGTCTCTAGCTCGGCGTCGTACGTGATCCAGCGCGCGCCATCGAATCGCTGATCGGTCCAGAAGTCGTACCAGCCGCCGGCCGGCAAATAGATGTCACGCCGGCCGCGTGGCTCGAACATCGGGGCAACTAAAAGATCGGGGCCGAGGAGATATTCGTCGTCGATGTGCCAGGTCGTCGGATCTGATGGATGGTCGTAAACCAGCGGACGCGCCAGTGGCGCGCCGTCCGGCACGCGACGCGCCGCTGCATATAAGTAAGGAAGGAGACGGTACCGGAGCTGGGCATACCGGCGGAAGATCGAAAGCGCGGGCTCGCCATACGCCCAGGGCTCGCGGGGGGCCGTGTGTCCGTGGGCCCGCGCGTGAGAGAAGAGCAGCCCCATCTGTGACCAACGCACGTAGAGTTCCGGGCTCGGAGGGTCGGTGAGGGTCGGGATTCCAAAGAAGCCGCCCATGTCGAAGCTGGCGAAGGCCGCCCCCGACAGGATCCAGCTCAGCGCCCCGCGCAGGCTGGCTGCCATGTCGTCGAAGGTGCACCCTGCATCGCCACCCCAGTGCACCGGGTATCGCTGCGAGCCGGCATAACCGGAGCGGCCCCAGATCAAGCCATAACCGTGGACGTCCCGCGTCGCTTCGAAAACCGCCCGCTGATAAAGCAGGGGATACAGGTTGTGGAGCTGTTCGGCGCGCGTGCCATCATGCGGCACGGAATCATCGGGCATGTCTTCGGCGAAGTCGGTCTTGATGACGGCCACGCCCATTTCGAGCAGCTTGCGATTCTTGGCCTTGAACCACTCGATAGCCTCGGGGTTGGTGAAGTCGACGGCGGCGCTGGGTTTGGCGAAACCGTGGACGAGGGCCAAGCCCCCACCCTGCCCTCCCCCAGAGGGGGTGGGGGGAACCGACTTCGTTTTCATCAGGAATCCTCGACGCGCACCTTCGGCGCACATCTCGGAGTCGAGCGGGACGTACGGGCTTTCCCAGAGCGACAGCTTGAAGCCGAGTGCTTTGAGCTCGGCGATCATACCCTTGGGATCGGGAAAAGCCGACTCGTCCCATTCCAGGTCGCCGTGGTGGCCTTCGTGGTAACGCATCCAGTAGGGATCGATGTGAATGACATCGCAGGGGACTTTTTCCGCGCGCATCCGGCGGGCCACCGTCATCACCTCGTCGCGATTGCGATAGCCCCAGCGGCTGATCCAGAACCCGAATGACCAGTCGGGCGGGACCCCCGGCGCGCCGGTCAGTAGATGGTAGGCGTGCATGATCGGTGCGATACCATCGCCGACGATCAAGTAGGCGCGCAGATGGTCGGCGCGGGCAGTGGCCTGCCACGCGGCCGTCGATGCCTGACCCAACTCGTAATACAGGGGCCCCGTCATGTCGAAAAAGACCCCATAGCCTTCGGAGCTGATCAGCAGCGGGACGTTCTTGTAGGCCCGGTCACTACGGACGCCGAAGGCATCGACCGTCCACGATGCGAACGCCTGGCCGCGGCGATCGAGCGCTCCAAAGTGCTCGCCAAGACCGAAGAGCGCCTCTTCGGTCTTGAGCCCGACGGTCAACCAGCGCAACCCGTGCGCATGGCCGGTCGGAAAGTGGTGAAAGCCGCCGCGGATGTCGCGATCATTTGGCTCGTCGACAAAGCGGATCATGCCCGTCGCGTCCTTGAGACGTAACCGGAAAGGCGCACGACCGACCTCGAGCGTCAGCGCCGAGGTGGAGATCGACCATCCCTCATCGTGTTGCACCATCTTCCAATCGGAGGCCGACGGCGCATCGTCGACCAGCAGGCGGGAGGGCCTGGAGGCCCCTGCGCCGAAATGAAGCCGAACGATGTTGGGGGCGACCGGTCGAACCTCGATCTGGATCCCTGCGCCGCGGTCGTCCTCGGCGGCGAGCTCGAGCCCCTTGCCGCGCGCGCGTACGCTGCGGACAGACGCGATCGAGCGAGGGTCTCGAGGGACGAAATCGCTCGCCGGCCGCGCCGGTCGGGCCGCTACCAGCCGCG